>Ga0255432_1011_pt1 | contig 48628 bp, 41 predicted proteins | sample ANMaggSeSYBR02I6_FD_182656 | JGI IMG/M metagenome (GOLD analysis project Ga0255432, IMG submission 182656) | Sediment cell enrichment communities from methane seep in Santa Monica Basin, California, United Staets - ANME aggregate JGI... | ecosystem: Environmental > Aquatic > Marine > Cold seeps >...
GGTGCACGTCTTGAAAACACCCCAGAACGTAGGCATAAAGTCAGAGGTCGTAACAGTTTTGCCTTTTCTGACCTTCGGCATATCATTACTAAAGCCGCATTGAGTGAGGATTTTGATGCTGTTTGCCATAGTCACCCCAAATCCTTGAAAAAATATTTCATTGACACGCTGCTACGCATGATAATTATGCTTTAATTTCGGTGAAACTTCAGCTTATCAAATTATGCGGGGTGGACGTGCTCGTTGGAAGATCGAAAATGAAACCTTCAATACTCTGAAGAATCAGGGTTATCATTTCGAGCATAACTATGGTCTCGGCAAGAAAAACTTGAGCTTAATTTTTGCCATGCTCATGATGTTGGTTTTTTTGGTAGATCAGACCCAGCAACTTTCCTGTAGCTTATTCCAGGCCGTATGGACAAAGCTGAGAAGCAAAAGGGCTTTATGGGAACGAATGAGATCGTTGTTTAAAGAATTTGCGTTTGAATCTATGCAAATGCTTTATCAAGCTATTCTCTACGACGTCAAATTCCAATCCCCGATTATCTTGTATGATACCTCTTAAAGACAATATCTCCTATGTAGGTACATCAGAAAAACCGCGAAATAAAAAGAAGTCAGGCATTTGTCAGGAAGGGATATCTATGTTTGAAAGCAGACTGCCTTGATTTCAGAACTGATTCTCTTATGCTTTTTCCCCCCAAAAAGGCTTTCCTAATCAAAAAATCTGCGTTACTTAACACAACATGTTGTGAAAACATTCAAATTTCTCCACATATGATAAAAAAAGAATTTGCTGGGTGACGGGCGGGAATTGCTGCAGGACGTTGTTGACTTTTTGGTATCGATCGATTGCTTTCTATCTATTTTCTATCTACCAAACCGCTTTTTTATAGTTTTTTCTGATTATTTTGTCTTTTGTAATCAAATTATTTCGGTCAATAGCTGCTTGCGCTGTGATAATTCAGTCAAATGGGTCGCGAGTCCAAAATTGCTTTGATGCCATCTGAATTATATCAGTGAAAGCTTTTCTGCAAACCAGTATTTCAATATGCTGATGAAGATAATCATAAACAGGGGGAAAGGTGCGGGACGTCCATAAGCAAGTAAATAACTTATTCAACCAATGGATATTTATGCTTTTTAGTGGTTGTTTGGGGTCAATTCTCTTGATAAATGGTCCTCTCATACGCTTTTTCTGAACGCTATAGCAATTTCTGCCTTTACAGACAGGTATAACAGTTATATGTTTAATTGATATGAGATTCAAGTTTGAAGACAACCAAGCAAGAGGAAGAACTATATGAAAAAAACAGCTAAGAAAAAGTCTCCAACCGCAGATAAAATCGCTGAACTGGCGATGAAAGGAGACAATGTTTCAAAGTTTTTTACAAATGAAGGAGAGATGAGGCCTCCTGTTCAGAGAGTTAATGTTGATTTTACCCTTGATATGCTGAAGGAGTTGGATGACATAGCAAAAAAATGAATGTTAGCCGTCAAGCGGTGATAAAATCTTATCTCCGTCAAGCGTTGGACCAACATTATTTAGCCAAACAACGACAAGCGCTTTCGCGTCATGGGGTCAGTGCGTGAGGTTGGGAAGTGCGGGACATCCTATAAGTAAGTAAAGAAACATTGGGGTCGGGGGTCTTTAAAGGGAGGAGCGCTGGAGTCGCTAATAAGCGCCAAGAAAATATTTAAAAATGAGGGAAACTTAAGATTCATGAAAAACATCCTGGTTGTTGGAGGAGCGGGTTATATCGGCTCTTACATGTGTAAATATCTGGCAAAAAAGGGTTATAATCCCATAGTGCTCGACAATCTTGTATACGGTCATCGGCAGGCAGTAGGGTGGGGGCCCTTTATTGAAGGTTCCATGGCAGATTCAAAACTGCTGAAAAGCATATTTGCAGAGTATCACGTTGAGGCTGTCATGCATTTTGCTGCATTTTGTTATGTTGGAGAATCAGTATCAGAACCTGGTAAGTATTACCGGAATAATGTGGCAAATACTCTCAATTTGCTTGAGGTTATGATTGAGAATAATGTCCAATACTTCATCTTTTCTTCCTCCTGCGCTACCTACGGGGAACCAATAGAGATTCCTATTACGGAACGGCACCCGCAAAATCCGATAACCCCTTATGGCAGAAGCAAGCTCATGGTGGAACAGATTCTGAAGGATTTCAGCAATGCCTATGGTTTAAAATATGTTTCTTTGCGTTATTTTAATGCAGCCGGAGCAGACCCGGACTGTGAGGCTGGAGAGGATCACAGGCCCGAAACACACCTTATCCCCCTGGTGCTTCAGACAGCCCTTGGGCAGAGGGAGAGGATCGACATTTTCGGAGATGACTATCCAACAAAAGATGGCACGTGTATTCGAGATTATGTCCATATTGCCGATCTGGCTCAGGCCCACCTTCTTGCCCTTGAGAGGCTTATGAATGGCATGCAGGAAGGAGAATATAATTTAGGGAATGGTGACGGTTTTTCAGTAAAAGAAGTAATTGAGGTTGCACGAAATGTTACGGGCAGGACAATTACTTCAAGGGTTACAAAGAGACGTCCGGGTGATCCTGCGGTGCTGATTGGTTCCAGCGAAAAGGCTGTTAGGGAGCTTGGTTGGAAACCTCAATTTGCCGATCTTTCTACAATAATTGAAACAGCCTGGAAGTGGCATAAAAATCATCCTGAAAGTTGGTATAGACTTTCAGATAAATAATTTTACTGCGTTATCAGTCAAAATCCTCGACGACGTACACATCAGCACGACTTACTCAGATTTTTCCTTCTATCCTTGTGAAATGAATTATCTGAAAGTCTATAATTAGACATTTGATTCAATTCTTTAAGCGAAGCATTATTTTGACTTCGCTTTTTTTATTTGACATTAGGGAAAATTAAGAGATATTTTCGTAACTACTCAGGTTGGTTAGGCTGAAGACTGAAGACTTTTAGGGAAAAGACTCCCAGAAGTCAATTGTTTTTTCAGCCTATAGCCGTCAAGCTAAAAGACTATGAACGTTGAACATCGAACATCCAACGTCGAATTTTGAATAAGGTATTCTGCCAATTTATAAACTGGTGGAGCACTTCGGTCCCTCAGCATAAACTCACTGATTTCATCATTCGATGTTCAAAAAATCGCTCGATTTAGGCCTAACCATAGAGAATAACACTCAGGAATTATCTTTTTCCTTCAGCCTTCAGTCTAAACACCTTATCAGTTACAGAGGATTTATCATTATGAATAATATAGAACACTCGGAACCTCATGGCGGGACTCTTGTAAATCTTCTTGCTGATTCAGAACGCTGTAAGCTGCTTAAGGATATTTCACTTAAACTTCCGGATATTACACTAAATGAGAGGCAGCTCTGCGATCTTGAACTCCTTGCAACCGGTGTTTTTTCGCCTCTAAAAGGTTTTATGGTACGTTCAGACTATGAATCTGTTTTAGACCGAATGCGCCTTCAAAACAATATGCTCTGGACTATACCTGTCTGTCTTGATATTACCAACACAAAGGCGAGCACAATTGAGGCAGGCCAGTCTGTAACTCTCAGAGATCCGGAGGGTTTTCTTCTTGCAATTATGCATATTGAAGATTTCTGGGAAATAGAACGCGAAAAAGAATCCTTAAAAATTTATGGTACTCTGGATCAAACACACCCTGGAGTAAATTATCTTTTCAATAAATCCGGCGATTATTACATAGGCGGTAAACTGGAAGTATTAAACCTGCCGATACACTTTGATTTTAAACAAATGCGTATGGCTCCGGAGGAAGTTACAACTATATATAAAAAACTTGGCTGGAAGAGGGTTGTTGGATTTCAGACCAGAAACCCTATTCACAGGCCGCAGTTTGAAATGACTATTAAAGCAATGCAACAAGCCGGCGCCAATTTGCTTATTCTTCCTATTACAGGTATAGTAAAAGCTGATGATTTTGATCACTATATAAGAGTAAGGTGCTATCGTGAAGTGACCAATCACTATCCGCCTGATTCTTACTTATTAAATTTACTACCTCTTGCCATGCGAATGGCCGGACCAAGAGATGCACTCTTAGACGCAATTATATCAAAAAATTATGGATGTACTCATTTTATTATAGGACATGAGCATGGGAGCCCAGGCCTGGATAGCAAGGGGAGGCCCTTTTATGACAGCAATATTACCAGGGAGCTGTCAGAAAAATATAGTAGTGAAATTAATATAAGCGTTATCCATTTTGAGGAGATGGTTTATCTGCCTTTTGAAGATGAATTTCGTTTTCAAAATGAAGTTCCTGCTAATACTCAGACAATATCTCTAAGTGGTTCAGATATTCGGGAAAGAATTCGTTCGGGAAGGCGGATACCTGAATGGGCTACATTCCCTGAGGTAGTTAAAGAACTTCAAAAAGCTTATCCTTCTCCCCATAAACAAGGAGTTACAATCTTTTTAACAGGTCTTTCAGGTTCAGGGAAATCTACAATTGCAAAAATTCTTTATGCTCGTTTTCTGGAAATAGTAGAAAGACCTGTTTCCCTCCTTGATGGCGATATCGTCCGTCGTAATTTATCCAGCGAATTGAGCTTTTCTAAGGAACACCGCGACATAAATGTTCGACGTATTGGCTTTGTTGCAAGTGAAATTACTAAAAACCGTGGTGTTGCCATATGTGCACCCATAGCACCATATTCGGTTACAAGGTCACAAATAAGATCAATCATAGAAGCTTATGGAGGTTTTATAGAAGTTCATGTGTCCACTCCAATTGATGTATGCGAAAAAAGAGATAGAAAAGGGATGTATGCAAAAGCCAGGGCCGGGCTTATAAAGGGATTTACAGGAGTAGATGATCCTTACGAAATTCCTGAATCACCTGAGTTGCGCATAGATACCACCGAGTTGACTCCTGACGAGGCAGCAAAAGAAATCCTGTTATTTTTGGGGCAAAAGGGATATATTTAAAAAGGTGGAAGGTAAAAGGCCGGGCTCAACCGGAACTGGTGTGGTAAATTGACCCTCTTTTTGCCGTTTTCTCGTTGTTTTACAGGTAGTTATTTCAAAATCAAAAAAGTGCCATTTTTTATTCTTAATACTATCGTTAAAATATTGATATCTTAACAATGGTTTGTGTAACAGATTGATTTTATTGACCACACTGATTCCGGTTGACGGGGTTCGGTGTCACACCAGTTCCGGTTGAGCCAAAGGCTGAAGGTAGCCGTTCGGCTTGAAACTTGAAATTAGAAAGTAGAAATTGGAAATTGGGAAGAACAGTACAAAAGCATGAAGGCCAAATTTCCAATTTCCAATTTCCAATTTCCAATTTCCAATTTCAATGTTCCGTGAACGCTTACTAAGAGTTATAAGAAAATTAGGCAGTTGAACCTATAACCCATTTATTATATATTATGTATCTTTCATACTACAACTTAAATGAAAAACCTTTTCAAATCAGCACAGACCCAAAATTTCTATGGTTAGGTGAAAAGCACAAAGAAGCTTTAGCAATTCTAACATATGGAATACTTGATAATAAAGGGTTCCTTCTTCTAACCGGCGATGTGGGCACAGGTAAAACTACAATCATAAATACGCTGTTAAATAACCTGGACGATGATGTAATCGCAGCACATGTCCCTAATCCCGATTTGGAACATCTTGACTTTTTTAACTTTATTGCAAATGTGTTTTCAATAGATAAAAAATTCAGCACCAAAGGTGAGTTTCTTATTCATCTAAGCAAATTCTTGCATGATGCTTATTCAAAGAATAAAAAAGTATTACTTATAATTGATGAGGCCCAGAGATTAAAACCTGAGCTTCTCGAAGAAATACGACTTCTGTCGAACATAGAAAGACAGGATACAAAACTTTTAAATATTTTTTTTGTAGGTCAGGAAGAATTTAACAAAATATTAATAGAACCGGAGAACAGAGCCTTAAGGCAGAGGATTACGATAAACTATCACATTGAGCCGTTGACTGAAAATGAAACAAAAGAATACATAAAGCACCGCTTAAATATTGCCGGTTCTAAAAGAAATATTTTCGGCTCAAGTGCAATTGGAGAGATCTTTTCTTTGTCTAAGGGCTTCCCGAGATTAATAAATATAATATGTGATTTGGCCTTGTTAACCGGATATGTTAAAGAGCAGAAAACAATAAATGAACTTACTCTTATAAAGGAATGCGCTAAAGAGCTTCAAATACCTACTGAAAAAGCTCCCCCCCCAAAAGAGAGCAAAGTCGCTGAAAGTGATCCAAAACAGGAAGTTGCCCCAATAGAAAGCCAAATTGCTGAAAACGAGTCAAATCAGGAGGTTAAAAGAGGTGGGCTAAAGCCTGCTGTCAGGGTACTTGGATGGTTTCTTCTACTAGTTAGTCTCCTTATTCTAACATGGTGGTATATTAATTATCCTGCAGAGTTCAAAACAAAACTTTCTAATATAAATACATATACAACGCAAATCATTGGTAATATCAAGTCAAAATTAGAACAATTGCTTCAATCCAGTTCAACAACTATTAATTCCAAGCCTGTTGTACAAAAGTATTCCATAAATCAAATTGATTCCGGACAAAATAAACAAGTTCAAATTTCTGAAGAGCAAGATGAATTATTAGAGGATAAAAATATTTCAAATGAAAACTTGTCAGATAATAATGGGAGCCACCTTGATAAATCAGGTATTGTACGGGATACCCCTCACAAGGCGCCCCTCCCACACCAGGGCCACCTTGATAAATCAGGTATTGTACCCAAACAAATTCCAGATAAAAATATTGTCATATATTTCAGACTCAATGCAAACGAACTATCAGATGATGCTTTAATAAAACTTGATGAAGTTGCTGAGATAATGACTCAAAATCCTGACACAGACATTATTATAAAAGGCTATACCGATACTATCGGCAATTACGATTACAATAAGTGGCTTTCTTTGCTCAGGGCCAATATCGTAAAAAGCTTTCTTGCAGGCAAGGGAATTAATCCAACAAAAATCAAAACCATTGGAATGGGGCCGGAAAACCCCATGTATAGTAATGAAACTGCAAAAGGGAGAAGAAACAATCGCAGGGTTGAAATAGAGTTTTTAAAACCTAAGTTGAGTGATTTTTTGCGAAGAAATGTGCCAATATTTTGATGCAGGTCGAGTAAAAAATCGTTCAATTTAAACAAAACAGGATAAAGTTATGGGAAAAAATAAAAATATTCAGCTTGTCTGGGGAGTTGCGTTGGTCCTGGCAGGAATCGGCGTATTTTTCAGGATACCCCAGGTAATGCCGGAAATTCAAAAAATCGAACATTTTTCTTCAGCTATTTTTTTGATACGTTGTTGTTTCTATTTTTTAGGCGTTCTGCTTATAGGTGGTGGAGCAAAAAAGCTTTATGATAATTATCAGAAAAGGTAACCGTGAACGGCTACAATAATTTAAATCCTGAATATCTTGTAAATCCTGTCCAAAAAAATAATATTTAAAAGCGCTAAGGTATTATAATAAATGAATAAAAATCCTGTTTCTTCGCAAAAAACCAGCCTGAAAGCTACCATAAGAGATCAGTCAGGAGCCGGCAAAGCCAAGATAGGCGAGCTTTTGAGCAAAGAGGGATATATTACAAGCGCTCAGTTAAAGAATGCACTAAAATATCAGAAAGCAAATCCGTTAAGGCTGGGCAGCATACTCATCAAACTTGGCTACATAGATGAAGAAAGCATAGTAAATGTACTGAGCCGCATTTATAATTACCCTGCTGTAGTAATATCAAAAAGCTCTCCGGATCCGGATGCTCTCAAGATTATATCTTACGAAGTCGCTAAAAAATATATGGTTTTTCCTTTAAAGTTCGAAGGAGAAAATCTTGTAGTCACTATGTCGGAGCCTACTGATACAACCGCTGTTGAAAATTTGCAAAAAGAGATCCAGCAAGGTTTAAAGGTCAGTGTATCTTCTGAACAGGATATAGTCGAAGCTTACAAAAAATATTACAAGATAAGTGATGAAGAATATAATAAATATGGATTAAAAGAAGAAGAAGAAGAAGAAGAAACTGTCCCGCTCAATCTTGTTGATGACTTTGGTTCTCTGGTCTCAGAAGCGGCAGATGAAATTGATGTGCATACCGGCACCGAAGATGAAGAAGATCAATATCTTGCTTCTGATGCTCCTATAATCAAACTCGTTAACGGTATTCTTATAAAAGCTATAAACGACGGTGTCAGTGATATACATATTGAGCCTTTTGAAAAGGCATTGCAAGTTAGATACAGACTGGACGGTTCTCTCTACAAGTCTATGAATCTGCCACTCGGTATTAAAAATGCCTTAACCTCAAGGCTGAAAATTCTATCTGGTTTGGATATTGCCGAACGTCGTGTGCCACAGGACGGCAGAATCAAGATGCGTCTCGGCAAAAAAAAGACAGTTGATTTTAGGGTCTCAACTCTGCCGACTCTTTTTGGTGAAAGCGTTGTCATGCGTATTCTTGATCAAAGCGCACTCAATGTAGACCTAACTAAAATGGGATTCGAGCAAAAGACATATGAAACGCTTAATAGATGTGTTACAAGGCCATATGGTCTTCTTCTTGTAACCGGTCCGACAGGCAGCGGCAAAACAACCACATTGTACTCTGTTCTTAACAAACTTAATACAGAAGACACAAAAATACTCACTGCCGAAGATCCAGTTGAATTCAATTTTAGAGGAATAAACCAGGTACCTGTTAAAGCTGAAGTCGGAATGACTTTTGCCGCAGCTCTTAAATCATTTTTGCGCCAGGACCCTGATATAATAATGGTAGGCGAAATCCGTGATCTGGAAACAGCAGAAATTGCTATAAAAGCCGCTATGACCGGGCATCTGGTTTTCAGCACCCTTCATACAAATGACTGCCCTTCAACCATAGGGCGTCTTGTAGACATCGGCATACCGCCTTACATGTTAGCTTCGGCTGTAACCATGGTATTATCACAGCGACTATCCAGAAAACTTTGTCAAAATTGTAAGGAATTGGTCAATAAAACCGACCGCGATGAATTGGAGAGTATGGGATTTTCCAAAGAGGAAATTCCAGATTTGACAATTTATGGACCAAAAGGCTGCCCAACATGCACGGGAAGCGGCTACAAAGGCAGAGTAGGTTTATATGAGCTAATGGAAGTAACCGACGAAGTTGCTAAGGCAATAAATGCCAACGTTCCTGAGGATCAACTTAGGAAAACCGCCATACAGGAAGGTATGAATACTTTGAGGGATGCGGGCCTGACTAAAATTAGAGAGGGAATAACCTCTGTTGAGGAAGTTCTAAAACGAACAACTATAACCAAAGAGGCTCTTCCCGCATATCTTGTAAATCCTGATGTAGAAAAATACGAAGATAAAGATGTGATTGTCCGTGAAGGCAATAAGGATATAGATTTCTTCAAGCTTATACACGGTGCTTTAATTGTTGTTAAGGGAAGCAAAAAAATTGCTGAAATTGTGCAGCCTGATGAATATTTTGGAGAAATGTCAGCTATAACAGGAGAACCTAGATCTGCAAGTATTATATCAAAAGGAAGATCTGTAATAAAACGTTTCCCAGGGGATAAGATCTATGAAATAATTGAAAAATATCCTGATGTTGCCAAACATCTATTTGAGGTAATTGCCGCTCGTCTAAATCAGGCTGATAAGATTATGGTCAGGTTGATTAATGAGAGAAAAAAAGCAAAATAAGTGCCTAAAGTGAGCTAAAGTATATTAAAGTGCCTAAAGTTGAGGAATTCTGCCATTTTATATAAAGATTTCTTGAGTCATTAATGCATAGGGAAGTGCAATAGTTGATATTTCTATGTTATCAATTAGCACGCCGAAGGCGTACCATAACTTTAGGCATTTTAGGCACTTTTTATGATACCAGAGATAGGAGTGTAAGCTGATTAATAACATGCGCATAGGTATTGGATATGATGTACACAGGCTTGTTCAGGGGCGAAAGCTGGTTCTTGGAGGGGTCATTATTCCCTTTGAGAAAGGTTTATTAGGCCATTCAGATGCAGATGTGCTTGTCCATGCCTTATGTGACGCCCTTCTCGGCGCAGCCGGTTTAGGTGATATCGGTCAACATTTCCCGAACACAGATCCTGCATTCAAAGACATTCACAGTATAAAACTTCTTGTAAAAACCTGCGAAATAATCAGTAGAAAAGGCTTTAAAATAAACAACATGGATTCTACGATTTTTGCACAGGAACCAAAGATTGCTCCTTTTAAAGAAGCCATGAAAAAAAATATCGTTCAGGCAATAGAAGTTGAACCTGCCCGCATCAATATCAAAGCCACCACAACTGAAGGCCTCGGTATGATTGGAGAAGGGGAGGGAATCGGGGCTATGTGTATAGTTCTGATATCAGGGGATTAAAAGCAGGGATTAAAAGCAGGGATCATATGACAATTCGCATATATAATACATTAAATAGAAAAAAAGAAATTTTTGAACCTGTGAAACATGGCAGGGTGGGCATGTACGTTTGCGGGCCGACTGTTTATGATTCATGTCATATCGGACATGCAAGGTCTATATTAACATTTGACGTGATTGCAAGATATTTAAAGGCAAGCGGTTTTGAAGTAATTTATGTTAGAAATTTTACTGATATTGACGATAAAATAATTAATCGGGCAAATCAGTTAGGTATTGATTGCAAAGCACTTGCTGAAAAATACATAAATGAATTTTACGAAGACATGGATGCTCTGAATGTTGAAAGACCCACAATCGAACCAAGGGCTACGGAACATATTGCTCAGATTATAAAAGTCATTGAAATGCTAATAGATAAAAACCTAGCATATCAGGTCGACGGCGATATATTTTTTGCAATAGAAGCATTTAAAGATTATGGCAAACTTTCCGGACGTAAGCTTGAAGATATGGAAGCCGGCGCCAGAGTAGATATCGACGAAAGAAAACGCAACCCTTTTGATTTTGCCTTATGGAAATCGGCCAAGCCCGGAGAGCCTGCGTGGGACAGCCCGTGGGGTAAGGGGAGGCCGGGATGGCATATTGAATGTTCGGCAATGAGCACCGAATATCTGGGTGAAACCTTTGATATCCATGGCGGAGGAAAAGATCTTATCTTCCCGCATCACGAAAATGAAATTGCGCAGTCAGAAGGAGCATTTGGCAAGCCTTTTGCCAGATTCTGGATTCACAACGGCTTTGTAAATATAAACCAGGAAAAAATGTCAAAATCACTTGGCAACTTTTTGATGATAAAGGATATATTAAAATCCTTTCATCCTGAGGTTGTAAGACTGTTTCTCCTCTCCAGCCATTACAGAAGCCCCATTGATTTTACAGATAAGGCAATGGATGAGGCAAGTGCCGGCCTTGACAAGATTTATGCGCTGCTTGAGCGCGTTGAAGAAAAGAAAGAACTTTCAGGAATAAATAATATTGGGCCTGGTAATTATTACAAGCAGTTTTGCGAGGCAATGGATGACGATTTCAATACTGCTCGAGGCATTGGAGTGCTTTTTGAAGCTGTTCGAAATATAAATCGCCTGTTAGATGAAAATAAAGAAGGATTATCTCAAGACGCAATAAAAGATATAATTTCATATAAATCAGATATCATGAAAATCGGCGGCATATTAGGCATTCTTTATGAATCACCTGAAGCCTATTTTAAGGAAAAGAAATCTATGGGTCTGGAAAAAAAGTCAATTGATCCTGCTGTTATTGAAGATATGATTAAAGATAGGGAAAAAGCAAGAAAGGCAAAAGATTGGGGAAAAGCAGATCAGATCAGAAAAGAGCTCGCAAAGATGAACATAATTATTGAAGACCGGGCTGATGGTACGGTTTGGAAGGTGAAAACAGGGTAAAAGCAGGTGTCGGGGGTCGGGGATCAGGGATCAGCCGAACCGCAGAATTTCGAACAAGGAATGTCGAATGTCGAAGGAATGTAAATGAACATTAAACATCCAACATCGAATGTTGAATGGTAAAAGATGAAGGAATAGAAAAATTTGAAGAGCGGAGCGACATCATTATTTGACGTTCGATGTTCGATGTTGGACGTTCATCTTTTATAAGTTATCCAATCAATCTTTATGTCTTCCTTTAAGCTGACATCAAATTTCACACCAAAGGGGGATCAGCCTTATGCAATAGAATCTTTAAGCAAAGGTGTTTTATCCGGAAAAAAGCACCAGGTTCTTCTCGGTGTTACAGGATCCGGTAAGACATTTACAATTGCTCACGTTATTGCAAAAGTTGAAAAACCAACCATAGTCTTAGCTCCAAACAAAACATTAGCCGCACAACTGTACAGCGAGTTCAAGGAACTGTTCCCGGAAAATGCTGTTGAATATTTTGTAAGTTACTATGACTACTACCAGCCTGAAGCATATATCCCTGCCAGCGATACCTATATACAAAAAGACTCCTCAATAAACGAAATGATTGATAAACTTCGCCATTCTGCAACAAAATCCGTTCTTTCACGACGGGATGTTATTGTGGTGGCAAGTGTATCCTGCATATTTGGACTTGGTGCTCCTGAAGAATATCTTGCAATGAGAATTAATCTTGAAACCAATACTGACCTATCCCGCGATAAACTTATTTCAGATCTTGTTGCCATTCATTATGACCGTAACGATCTTGATTTTCACAGGGGAGTATTCAGGGTAAGAGGTGACAGGGTAGAAATTTTTCCATCTTATGAAGAAAATTTAGCAGTAAGGATAGATTTTTTCGGGGATCAGATCGAAAACATATCAGAAATTGATTCGTTAAAAGGTAATGTGATTAATTGCATTAAAAATATATCTATCTATCCGGCAAGTCATTATGTCAGTAAAAAAAATATTTTAAAAAGAGCAACCAAATCGATTATCGCGGAACTTAAAGACAGAATTGAATATTTCAGGCATGAAAACAAGCTGATAGAAGCACAGCGGATAGAAGAAAGAACCAATTTCGATCTTGAAATGATGCAGGAGCTTGGATACTGCAATGGAATTGAAAATTATTCGAGACATTTTACAGGAAGAAAGCAGGGAGAACCTCCGCCCACGCTTTTAGATTATTTCCCGGATGATTTTCTTGTATGCATTGACGAAAGCCATATCGCTGTCCCACAGGTTCGAGCTATGTACGCGGGTGACAAGTCTCGCAAGGAAACACTTATCGAGTATGGATTCAGGCTGCCGTCAGCTCTGGATAACCGTCCTCTAAAGTTTGAAGAATTTGAGACAAAAATATCCCAGGCGATTTATCTTTCAGCAACTCCTGCCGAATATGAACTCAAAAAAGGAGTACATGCTCCTGTCGAACAGATTGTAAGACCCACAGGTCTTATTGATCCTGCAATTGATGTGCGGAAAGCAGAGAATCAGGTTGATGATCTATATGATGAAATTATTAAGCGCGATAAGTTGAATGAGAGAGTACTGGTAACCACCCTTACGAAACGTATGGCAGAAAATCTTACTGAATATTATGCTGATCTGGGAATTAAAGTACGTTATCTTCACGCTGACATCAATACAATAGAACGAATGGAAATCATAAGGGATCTCAGAATGGGCGAGTTTCAGGTGCTTGTTGGAATAAACCTGCTGCGTGAGGGCCTGGATATACCCGAAGTTTCACTTGTGGCAATACTGGATGCTGATAAAGAAGGATTTTTACGTTCAGTCAGATCACTTGTTCAGACATGTGGACGTGCTTCCAGAAATGTCAGGGGTATGGTAATAATGTATGCCGACCATGTTACAAAATCAATGAAACAGGCAATAGATGAAACAAACAGGCGCAGGGAAATACAAGAGGATTACAATAAAAAATACGATATTATCCCAACAACTATAAAAAAGAATATAGCATCTGTATTTGAGACCGTTTATGAGACCGATCATGAACAGGTTGATAATGTATCAGAAACACTTGCAGAGTATGGAGCTGCTGATAATCTAAATGATATTATAAAGGCTATGGAAGATGAAATGAATCAGGCGGCAAGAGAACTTGCATTTGAAAGAGCCGCAGAGCTGAGAGACCAGATTAAGGCGCTTAAAAAAATAATGCTTTATTAAAAAAAGTGCCTAAAATGCCTAAAGTGCACTAAAGTGCCTAAAGTTGTGGAATTCTGTCAATTTTATATGAATTAATGGAGCGAAGCGACACCTTAACTTTAGGCACTTTAGGCATTTTAGCTCACTTTAGGCACTTAACCATGACAATGAGTTTGAACGACAAATTATCCGGCGCGCCCAATGATCCTGGCGTCTATCTTATGAAGGATGCTGAAGGAAAAGTTATTTATGTGGGCAAGGCCAAAAACCTTAAAAAAAGGCTTTCCTCATATTTCAAACAATCCGGCCGGAAAGAATCCGGACAGATAAATTTGAAAACAAGGGTTCTGGTTAAAAAAGTTTCAAGTTTTGATACAATTATAACAAGAACCGAAAAAGAAGCGCTGATCCTCGAATCGAATCTTATCAAACAATACAGGCCAAGGTATAACGTGATCCTGAAGGATGACAAAAGATATCCTTCGCTGCGTCTGGATATAAAGAGTCAGTATCCAGGCCTGAATATTGTTAGAAAAATTGAAAAAAACGGCGCGCAGTACTTCGGCCCTTTTTCATCTTCCCAGGCTGTTCGACAGACCTTAAAAATAATCCACAAGACATTCAAACTTCGCAAATGTAAAACAAAAGAACCTAAAAAAAGGTTCCGGGCATGCCTTAACTATCAAATAGGTGCATGTCTCGCACCATGCTGTCTGGATGTTGATGACAAAACTTATAATGAAATTGTTAAAGAAGTTGTTCTGTTTTTAAAGGGGAGGACTCCTGAGCTTATTAAAAAAATAAAAAAACAGATGACATCTGCAGCTAAGGATCAGGACTATGAAAGAGCAGCAGTACTCAGAGACAAGATTTTTGCACTTGAAAAAATTCTTGAAAAACAGGTTGCAGTAACTACTGACTTTAAAGACAGAGATGTAATTGCCATTGCTGATTCACCTGAAATTTTACTCGTAGCTCTGCTTTTCGTCCGTGGCGGATATCTTTTGGGGAAAATGCGTTTCAGTTTTACAAAAACCATGTCAACAAAAGCAGAAATACTTAGTGCATTTATCAGACAGTATTATGAAAAAACACATTTTATTCCTCAAGAGATTCTTGTCCCGATCCCCCTCGAAGATACTTGCGTGCTTGAAGACTGGTTAACTGCCATAAATCAAAAAAAAGTCAGGATTCTGTATCCCAGAAGAGGGGAAAAGACCCAACTTGTTAAGATGGCGGCACATAATGCACAAAACAGTCTAAAAGATCTGACAGCTTCTAATGATGCTGCAATTGACATTTCCGTCAGGCTTCAAAAAAGGCTCAGAATGGACAAAATGCCGGAACGTATAGAATGCTTTGACAACTCCAATATATCAGGGACAGAGCCTGTGGCAGGTATGGTAGTTTTTGAAAACGGCAAACCCAATAAGTCCTTATATCGTAAATACAAAATAAAAACAGTTAATAAACAAAATGATTATGCATACATGGCTGAAATACTTACCAGGCGCTATGGCAAAGGAGAAAAATCAAAGCCTTATCCTGATCTGCTTGTAGTAGATGGTGGCAAGGGGCATCTGAATATTGCTGTATCAATTATAAAAAAATTTAAACTTGAAGAAAACTTTGAAGTAATAGGCATAGCAAAAAAAGATGCAGCCAGGGGAGAGACAAACGATAAGGTTTATCAACTGGGCAGGGCAAACCCTGTTAATTTCGGCAGGGAAGGGGATCTGCTTTTGTTTTTACAAAAAATAAGGGATGAATCTCACCGCTTTGCGATTTCTTTTCATCGTAAACGTAGAAATAAGAAATCTATACATTCTGTTTTTGATACTGTTTCCGGTATAGGCAAAAAAAGGAAAGAAATACTTCTTAAATATTTCGGCACTATAGATAGAATATCTAAGGCAACACTTGAAGAACTTGTGTCTCTGCCGGGAATAAATCGTAAGATAGCTGAAGAATTAAAGCGGATTTTAGGCGCTTAGAACTAAAATTTGCTACGCAACGTAAGCTTGTAGGGTGGATTAAGCGAAGCGAATCCACCGAAAGAGGAAAAAATAAATTACAAAAAATCAAAGCGGATGTTTGAAGACTCAGGGACTGTTGATCCGAAAATATCATATCATGTTGAGTTGGAAAATGTGACTAATACAAAACGCCAGGATATTAAGACACTGGTTGACCTGGGGAGATACTTTTCCATATTTGCTCCGAGGCAAAGCGGCAAGACCACCTTTTTTGAGGACTTTTGCTCGGCCATTGAAAAGAATCCTGGCTATGTGGCTATCCTTCTTAGCTTTCAGGACTGCAAAAACCTCAATTCACAAAGATTTTATCAATTGATTCAAAGAGATCTATACAGACAACTGGTAAATAGATTAAATGCTGTAACCTGCCGCAAACAGGATGCTATAAGGGCATACTTAGATTCCCATAACCTGACCGATCATACCTGCTTTCGTGAACTGTTTGAAGAATTGAACAAGATAATCGAATTCAAGAAAATTGTCATCTTCATAGATGAATTCGACGGCATCCCCATAAGTGAATTAGAAAATTTCCTGACCACCTTACCACCTTAAGGGAACTCTATCAAAGATACAAAAAGCAGACAGACAAAGCCCTTTACTCCGTGGGACTGGTGGGCATACGCAACATCACCAAGCTGATTGTCGGCGGTGTTTCGCCTTTCAATATTGCCGACCAGGTAAAGCTTCCGCCTTTCACTCTAAAGAACGTCCGTGACCTTTATAGCCAGTATACAGAAGAAACCAACCAACCCGTTACTGAAGATGCAGTAAAAAAAGTGTACGAAGAAACAGCAGGCCAACCCTGGCTGGTAAACCGTTTTGGCACCATCCTGACAGTTGATATAAAACCTGAGACTATTGATCCAATTACAGCAGACGATGTGGAAAAAGCCACGGACATTCTTCTGCACGAAGAAAACAGCCATTTTGATAATATCACCGAAAAGGCCAAACAGTACAAAGAAACTTTTATAAACATTATTTTTGATGGAGTTGAATACATCCCCGGCGATGAGGAGCAATCCCTTCTTTTGACACATGGTTTGATCAAGGCGGAAGGAAAAAATGTTCGTGTCAGCAACCCAATCTATCAGAAAAGATTTACCCTGATGTTTTTTAGGAATATTGCAGAAAAAGTTGATGTATCCTTCAGACGTTATTATCTGCCCGATGGAAGTCTTAACATGGAGAGGGTTTTGATTGATTTTGAAAAATACATCGCTCAGATAGGCGCGGCCGCGTTTTATTCTACAAACAAACCAATGGAGGTAACAGGCAAGTTTCAGCTCACGGCATGGCTTTATCAGTTTGTCTCCGAAGGAACGGGAGAGTTATATTACGAAAGCAGGACAGGACTTGGGATTATGGATATCATGCTCATCAACAAAAACAAGAGATATATTATAGAGACAAAGGTCAAGAGGTATCCAGGAACCGTTGACGAAGCATTGGAGCAGCTCGCGGAAAAGTATCTTCTACCTGAAAGAGTCAGCCATAGCTATATAGTTATATTTGATCCAAAAACCAGAGTGGGTGAGTTATGTACACCGCAAAACCACATAATGGAAGGCAAAGAGATATTGAGCTTTAACATCGGGATAGGGAGGTAAAGAAGCCTGGTAAATATTAAACGCCATTGCTTGTTACCCCCTGATACATGACTTTCCTTGTAACAAACCAGACATCTTTTCAAAGTAATTGCTTGGTGGACATCGTAAATCTGAATCACATGTTTCATTGTCAACTATTTGTAATTATTATAACTAATCTTCTGCAAATAGAGAAAGGAATTTTCTTCTGTCAGCAAATGCACTAATCAAGACGCGACACCGAATCCATTCCTAAAGTTCCCCCATATCCCGGCCATCAAAGTGGCAATCAGGATAAGCTCCACTTCAAAACCGCCAGTCCGTGGCTGCTTCCATGACGAATTATTGCATTTACCTCCCCAATAGGTGACACTACATAATAACCCTTGATAGGTGAATTGCTAAACGCCTATACTGTCATCCACCTTTCTCGAAGATCCATCCTTCAAATAGACCTGTATCAGCTTAAACTTCCCCCCTTGAAAACGTCCTTCGACAGTTTGTATTTGTGAAATCTGAAGTCCCATTCTTTGAAAAGAATCGGTCTGGTGACCCACCCAGCGCATTTCCACTATCATGGGAACCAACAATAAGATTTCCAAAGAATCAGGTGAAGCGTTCACTCGAGATGCAACACGATTCTTATGAAAATTCCACTGAGAGTCCTTTATTACCCGTTTAAAAAACGAAAATGTTTTAAAGCTCTCACTGGAAAAAGGCAGAATTTCTCCGCTAAAAAGATTGATTTCAAAAAATTCACGGTTTGTCCTGTCATATATTAAAGTCCTGGCTCCCAGCTCATACATTTCCTTTACGTAAGCAGATGGACTGGAATAAGAAAGGGTAAGCAGGGGAAATTCTCCTTCCCGAACTTTGCTCATATGTTTTTTGCCCAGAGCAACCAGTTTTTCTGAAGAAAGTTTTTTGGCCCGGACGCTCCTGGACTTAGCAGGCTTGATGGTCTTAACCGGTTTTTTGGTCACCGGTGGAGTTGGCTTGGCGGTCTGCGGCTTCTCAGGTGTTTTGTGGTCTTCAATCAGCTTTATTCTTGAAGTAATTTTGTGTCTGGCTGGTTCCACTATTTCTCCTGTTTGAGACATACGATAAACACTGTTAATAACCAGGAAATGAAAAATAAAGGATAAACCCAAGAAGACTCCGATCACTTTCTTGCGCCGCGTACAGGACAACAATCGTTTGAAAAAAGACAGATCAAACCTTTGATTGGTTTCCTTATTTTCTTTTATGTCTTCACTACCCATTCTTTTGTCAGAAAAAAAATCAAGCTCTAAATCATCCTCATTTTCGAAAGCGTGCTTACTTCCTTTGTCAAAAGTGTCAAGCAAGAAGTCACTGTCATGATGGGATTCCATTTTGTCTGTATTTTTTTGCAGCATTATTTACCCTCCTTACATAATCAATTGTCTCTCGTATCTTAGGAACTCTATAACCGGCAGCAATTACTCTGTTCGGCCCGCTGTTATATGCTGCAACTGCCAGATTGCGGTTTTTGAAAAGACGCAGCATTTTTTTAAGATAGTGGAGCCCAACCTGTATGTTAATGTCTTCATCAAACAGCTCGTGACGGCAGACGTCATACAGTGCAGCGGTTTTCGGCATAACCTGCATGACACCACAGGCACCTTTGGGCGACACAGCTTGTTTGTTGAAGCGAGACTCTACGTAAGCCATTGCCAGGGCAAGGCTTGGATCTATTCCGATTTCTCGGGACCATCGGACAATTTTTTTTAATGGTAATTTTCTCAGGTTTGACACCTTTGGGAGTAGTCTCCACAGGTTCCGGTGTAAAGGTAAAGGACGTTTTCCCGAGGAGCTGCTGGGCGGATTTAAGGTAAGACAGAACAGATTCCAACTCTTTAGTAGTCATCCAGTTATCATTATCATCAGGCTTTTGCTTAACTTCGTTCAAGATGTCTGCTGCGGACTGATTAGATGACTGACTCTTCTCCGGTCGTGGTATATTTCTTTCGATAGCAATCTCTTCCTCAGTGGCAATTTTGTGCGTCGTCTTCTCTTGATGTTTGACGTCCGGCACAACCGGACTTGAGGCATGCTCTGCGTCATCATGCTGATATGCGGCTCTGTAAGCGTCGTGTATTTGACTCTTCAACTCAAAAATCTTCTGCTGAAAATCCTGCCTAAACTCCTGTCTATTCTTCAGACCGGAAAAGCCCATCCATGAAAGACCGATCACTGCCAAACTTAATATAGCTATTAAAGCATTCTTTATCATGGTTTGATGCCTCCTTGTCCGTTTGTTGCATAGCTGATCTCCTTGACTCCGGCGTTCATAAGTTGCGAAGTCAACCGGCAGAACTCCTGCCACTCGAAAGATGTTTTTCGATCCCCGCGCAGAACTACCGTCGTCATGTTTGCCTTTTTGATGAGTTCGATAAGCCGGCATAGAGTTACTTCCTTTTGGTCATAAAAATATATTTTGCCCTGTTTACCTGAACGAATAGTTATAAAAGCTGTGCTTGAAGCAGTCCATCCGACATCTTTTGTTCCGGACGTCACCGGCAGGTTAATCGGCGGGAGCTTTTTCTCTTTTTGGTCTTCTGAAAAGGACATTACAGAGTTCAACCCCATGAGCACTGAAACCAGCAGAATCATGAAATCGGTAAAAACAATCTTTGATGAAGGAACGATATATTTCATGAATAACTCCAGTATGCTTATGTACGCTTCATTATTAGGAGACCTATGGAGGCCTGAAGAGAAACAAGAACGCCGGCAATTGTGGACCAGAAACCCGTGGACATTATAGAGAACATCCGCTGCCTTATTTCCTCCGGCGAGATGCCATCCACTTTAAATGAGCTTGTGAGCGCATATACGGAGCCAAGAAGGCCTAACATGGTAGCCGTCTCTTTGGAATGGGCAAGCAGTATCTCTACCCACTCGCTTATCTCCTGGCGGGTCAAACTGGAATAGACCACAAAAAAAACCAGTCCCAGCGTGATGGCAGAGATGGGCATCAACGCCTAAAGAGCAGGCCCGACATATTTGTATAGGAAAGTCAAAGCATCCATTATCGTTCTCCTCTCTCGTAAAATTCAAACCGCTGCCCCTCAAAAAAAGATTTCGGCCACAGTCTGACCCCTTGTTTTTCCTTTCGCATGAAGAAGAGATATGCGGCAACAGCATTGAAGTTCTTGTTCAAGGACATTGGAACATTGCTCAGGTAGCCATCACGCAGGGGTTTGCCTATGGCCATGCAATAGGCTTCATTTAGAGCCAGCTTTTCGATGGCTGCGGACAGTTTTTTGGTATCACCTTCAATCCAGGCAGGGATTGCCTTATCGACCGCCTTTTCAATCTCTGCTGAAAAGATATTGTCGGCGTAGACTCCTCTTGCGGCCAGTATGATTACAACAACAGTGATTAAAAAAATGACTATTTTTTTCATGGTATTATCCTCCTTATCGTAAAAATTCAGGGCCATTTTGCTGAAAGCCCGTTAGTATGGAATCTGTATCAGGGTCGCTGTATATAGCCTCTCCCCCGTCCTCCTCCTGGTTATCACTAAGTAATGGATCCACGAATTCCTCGAAATCAATGTCAGGCACATCAATAACACCCTCAGCATTGATCTGCAGCATGGTCTGCTGGATTGGTTTTAAGGCCAGGACATAGCGCATAAGTTCAATAGCGAGTTCTGTTTGCGCCTTTTTGTGTTGCAAGACTCTTGATCTAAGCATGGTTCCGGCATAAACGGAGCGCAGGTAATCGCTCACCTTGTCGACGTTTTTTACGATATTATCGAAGACATTAACTCCTTTTTGTCCTTGTCGATAAAGCAGCTCATTTTCTTTCAAAAGGTTTGCTATCTCTTTTTTCGAATTCGGGTTATTAAACATGAGGGCCATAGCAGAAAGATTTACGTAAAGGGATTTCATCCCCCGCTTAAATTCAGGGTCTTGTAGCTTCCTTGCCGCCTTGCCCAATGCACTCTTTTTGGCAGCCGACTTCATCCTTTCGAGCTTTGGCAGAATCGCCTTTACTTTTTCTACATTGAGGTTGTAAAACTGGCTGTAAAAGTCCAGAAGCTGGCTGGTCTCCTTCAGGGTTCGGGCCTTTATCATTGTCCGTTGCTTTAAACTTTCAGCCTTTTCATAATCTTCTTTAAGTTTTCGGATACCCTTCTGAACTGACGCAATGTTACCCACCAACTCATCCTTTTTCCGGCTGTAGTCTGCAAGGTCACCGGAGATCTGGCTGGCCAGACGTTCCACATCAAGCGTGCCTTCGGTCACTGTTTTGGCCTGAGCCGTCAAAACAAATCCAAAAACCACGAGCGCTGCGATAGCTATGAGCTGATATTTTTTCATTTTCATACCTCCTTCTCAGAAGTTACCGGTTTTCATAAGTTCGTTGTATAATTCATAAAGGACTTTCACGCGATCATCGCTCTCTTTAACCACAATCAATTCATATCTGTTGTAGGTGGATTTCAGCTCCTTAATGGCCTGCATAAAGGCCGGCTTATTATTCGCCAAAAGATGACATACGGCAGCAGACATGAGGCACGCTCGATACAGAGGGTTTTGACGCCCGGAAATTCCTTTTCGTGCCTTTTCAAACTCATTGGCAGCAGCCGCAAACCTTTCCTGATCAAAATAAAACAGACCGCATCGGATGTGTTCTTCTACTGTAACCGGCTCTTTCTCAGGTGTCGTTACTTTGACCTGTCTTTTGAAACGAAGCTGAACGATTTCCGAAGACTTACACTCCGGAGAAAGCGCTTCAGGTGTTGCATTTGTCGTTGCGCATCCGGTTAAGAATAGACAAAGTAAGGTTGCCGCTGTAATGCCGAATAAATGATCCAGTACGCTAAAGCCTTTCTTGATGCTGTGGTATCTCATAATAGTATTACCTCCTCTACTGCCCTGGCCTGAAGGCCCCGGCGGGATATTATAGGGATAAAGGAAACCTCTTTCCCCACCTGAACATCCTCGAAGTTGCACCATTTCTTCATAAAGAATATGCCCTTACGGTTTCGGCGTATAAAGCCGTAAGCCTCTTTTGGTATGTATTTTTCAATCACGCCACGTTTACAAAAAGAGGGGTGTACTCTAAGACTGAGATTGTTATCTTCGATTTCATAGAAACTTTCCTCATCTGTCCTATCTTTGAGACTCTTCCACATATTTTTTAATTTCTGTTCAATTCCTGCCTGTCGAGTGTAAATCGGCACTGCTTCCACCGGCTTTTCATCTATGGGAACCCACAACATCCGATTTGCAATGTCACCATTTACAGGAAAGTGGCAACTGATTAGCCCCTTTTTCGTGACAGGGTCTCTCAGCAAAATGCCCACGTTCTCAACATAGCAATTTCCATTGGCTATATCCTCGACAAGCTTCTTGCTGTTCGGGTCGAGGCCATAGGCATTGGCAAAGGTGCCCAAATTTTTTATGACGACTTCGGGATTAATATCCATTTCTTCCTCCCTTGAAAGGTTTTACGTTGATTGCCTGAATCTTGTTGTCCTCAAGAAAAGAGACCTCAAAAGAGACCATCATTCCTACATAGAGCGCAAAGTCATAAGCAAGGTTGCTGAAATGAAAAAAGAAATTATCTTTCTGCCCGTCAACAAACCCGTACTGTCCCTTCATAGAGACAATTTCCCCGATATTAAATATCCTCACTCTGGAGCATACCGCACAAATATACTGCTTACCCAAAGTAATCTCGCCAAAATGAATCATCACTGGAAGCAGGTTTCTATCTTGATGATGTTGACAACAGATTTTTGCCACGTGTCACCTCCTTGAGTCTTTGAAGTTTAAACAACATAGAATCCTAAGCAGTTATGTTTATTGATTATAAGCCAGATAACAAGCAATCGGCTTGTTTTCGCGCAAGCCCTAAACATTCTGATCTATACTCAAGCTGTCTATCTTTTCCTCATGCTTTCGTATCCATGCGCTCTTTGCCTGGACAAGAAGACGGCTTAGACATTCCTTTGCCTGGTATGCCTTTTCAACAGCATCTGTCGTCTCACCGCCATCTCTTAGCTCCAGGGTTTCCTGAAGCAGCACACGACCACATTCGATATCTTCTGCGTCCGTCAATCTGCTATGGTAACCCAGGTTTACTTCCAGCTCCTTGCTCTCCAGAATAAGAGATTCCAGCTTGTGGGATAAAATCGATTTCAGATCAAGGCATTCTTGCTGCAACAGTTTCACCTCTTCGTACACATTGTCGGCCTTTTCAATCTCCTGCTTTGTAATAGCAGCAGATTGTCTGGATTTCAGATCCGCCACAAGCGAAGCGTACTCGGCTCTTTTGCTTTGAAAGTTCTTTTTTGCCGGCGGATAGTCGTTATAAGCTTCTTGCGCATTGCCAAGATTGATCTCTTCGGTATTTTCTAAAACAACAGTTTCAAGTTCCATTGTTACACCTCCATAATAGTTGGGCCGACAGGCGTGGTACCGTGTGGCCTGGGTTAATAAGAACACCGGCTGTATCGCCAGATGTCAGTACTTCTATTTGACAAGAGAGTTTTTATATCTCAGCGTTTTTGAGGGTCTTGACTTGGTTCAGGTGCTGATCCAGCCATCGCTGCATTCTGATGAGATGTTCTTTTTTCTTCTTATGCCTCACGATACATAAGAGGCTTATAAACATGACTATTGCCAACCCCAGAAAGACCATCCGCTGTTGATGCAGCATTCCAATCTGTCTTTTTGAGGCGATCCTTTCCCTTTCCGCCAGGTCTTCCAATTGCTCCATATTCTGATTAGCCCTGTGAAGGTCTCTGTCGATCTTAAAGCACCGTATTGCTTCTTCGGCCAATTTTCCGGCTTCAATGTAGTTTTCAAAACCAAAAGTCAGTCCTCCTGCAACTTGTCTTGCACTATCAAGCAAATCGACAGCTTGTTGATAGACGCCTGATCTATTCGTAGGAGTCTGGTTCATAAACGTATCTGCCTCCTGGATAGTCTTCAGAGCGGCATTCTTGATATTCTCATATCTGCTGAGTCTTTTCAGTGCCCGTTCAGTCAGGTATGTGCCTGCAGGAATAACCAGTTTGGTTCCTATAACCAGTTTTTCCGGGCTGCAAGTCAGTTTGCCATGCTTGTCGTAGAAAGCCATGTTGCTGTTGGCCCGAAAGACTCTCAACCAGTCAGTCTCGAAAAGTTTGATGTAAGAATCACCAGGTTCCACAAAAAGGGTTGCTTCATGATCCAGCGAGCGCCCTGTTGCTCCGTACGCGGAAATGGTGAGAGCAACCACACAAATAATAGTCCATAAAATCTTAAACTTCATACGTGCCTCCTGCGTCTAAAAAGCCTTTGGGGTATAGTTCCTGGAAGTATAGTTTGTTTTATTGAATCTTTTTCCCTTAGATTGTTTCTCATTCCTTGCTTTATTAAATGAAAGCTCTCCGTTAAATTTGCGTTTTCCGTTCATTATTTGTTCAATAAAATAGATAGATGTCCTGGCTGCGTCTTGAACAGTGGCCGGTTCAAAGCCATTGAGCAGCTTTTTCAAGGCATTGATCGCTCTGTAATTGTTCCCGAGTCTTCCGGCAGATATGGCGGCTGCCCGGCGCACTCGTTCGTCCGGATCATTCAGGCCATCTAACACAACATCTATGCCGGCAGGATTTCCTAATGTTCCAAGATGATAATATGCCCTGCGCCGCTTTTCCGCATTAGGATTATGGGTTGACTTGATAAAGGTTTCCAGGGCTTTTCTTGATTTCAGCACGCCCAGACTTCTTACAGCTTCTTGCTGGAGCTTAGAATCTTTGGCTTCATAGCAGGCGCTAAACAAGATACGGACCACTTCAGGGTCATTTTTGACATACCGCATCTGATATGCAGCTTTGTACTGTCTTTCAGGATGATTCGGATCAAAGATATCTCTTTTCAATTGTTGAATGTTCATGTCAAACCTCCCGCAGTTAAAAGTTAAAGAGCTTGTACCTGCATACCACGATGGTTAATATTAACCGACAATGCCTTATCCAAATATTGCCCTGCTATCCTGTTTAATACAGTATAGAGGTCTTTCCCATTCTGCTTATCCGGCCGGTCAAAAAACTCTTTGGCCATGCTTAGGTAGATAAAACGTGGCACCACATCCAGGGCACAAATCTTGGCCACCTTCGCCTTGATGTCATCCTGTCTCAGACTGAACTGTATCCCTACCTTTTGCTTTTTCAGATTTAAGACAAAGTCAATCTTATGGTTATGATCCAGTTCAGCTCCAGTTTCTATATTAATTCCAGCCATCCTGAGTGACCTCACCACGTTGTCCTCAATCTTCTTGCCGAACGAAATCCTTTCAAAGCGCATTCTTTTCATACATTTTCCTCCGCTTGTATTCTTTTGTTGTTTTATGTTCTGAGTTATTCCACTTCTCATTCTTAGCTATCCCCGATTATGGAAAAAATACGTAAAGAATGACTTTCACGCCCTTTAACAGCAGTCGATGGAAGTGTTCTAAATTGGGATGACAAAGCTTGATCCAGCTCATCTCCGCAGCGATGCTCAAGGCAATAAACATGGCTGCTATAAATTTAAGTGTCCGAACCATCTCTAATTCCTTCCAAAATCACAAGGGTCGAGATAGGAACCGTCGCGTCGGCGTATAACCACGGCCGCACCACATGATAGAGCAAACAATTCTTTCATCAGGACAATTGCACGGCCTTTGACACAAACAACAGAATTTAAGGTCCTTTCAATGCGTTCTTCTTTATATTCGTCAAGCGCTGTTACAGACGTCAATTCACCCAAAATCTCTTTAATGGATAGGTGTTTCAAAGCGATGTTGGTTTTCATGAGTTATCTCCTTTTGGAATTTGAATGATGTGTTTGTTTTTTTCTTTTCATATTTTGTATAATACGATTATTGCTTTTTTGTTGCGTGGCGGAGCTTTTTGTCAAACCGCATTTTTTTGATAAGATACTTTTTTTTGCCCTCCTGTTAATCTGCCATATAAAGCGCCAATCTCTTCCAACTTTGAATAATTTGAAACACAGTGGTCAACAGAAAGAAAAAAAGATGGATTAAACTGCTCAAACAGAAGTTCACGGGTAATAGCGGTGTATTTGTCAAAAATATCTTTTCCGCAGGCATTTAATATGTTTAAAGCTTCGGCCAATATCTCTTCTCTTTGTTTTCTCCCGCTCTTTTCAATTTCCTTTGACCATGAAGAAAGCCTTTTAGAGTATTCTGAAATAAATTTTTCAGGATTTTCATCGGCCAGCCCGATAAAATATTTTTTCCTTTTGGCTTTTGCCCTTTTTGCGGCTTTACCCATAAAAACAGTTCTCCTTATAATATTGATGATCAATTCATCAAAAGGCCTACAGAATTTTTAAAATCTCCGTTGGGCTATCTTTTTCTACTTAGTTTAATGCCGCTTATTCCTTATTTTTGTGCGTGTGCTTAAAATTTTAAAAAAATAATTTTTATTTTTTTATGTTCTGTTTTATTAAATACTCTTTATGATATTATTTTGCGTGCTATAACTTCTGAAAAACAAAAAAATACACCAACCTTCTTATTTTTTTTATCCCTAAATAAGCATTGCGCTTATTTAAAAAATCTTCTATTGTTTTAATAAGCTTGGTCTTTATTAAAATAATTTAAATAACTGCATAAATCCTGTCAGACTGATACAGTTTCTATAAGGTTTGAGATGAAACGTACCTGCACTGGAGAATATTTTATAACAACCACTCCCGGCGAAAAGGTTAAAGCCTTTATTCCATTTCCTCTGCCTCCGAAACCACCCATCCACATAAGCGCTAAACTTCTTGCACTGCTTGAAAAAGCAAGCCTGACAATTGGAAAACTCGACAGTCTGTCGATGAACATGCCGGATTCGTCTATTATTTTATATCAGTATATCCGGAAAGAGGCTGTCCTGTCTTCACAGATAGAAGGCACGCAATCATCCCTTTCTGACTTGTTGAAATTTGAAAATGATGAATTGCCGGGAGTGCCGCTTGATGATGTTCAGGAGGTGTCAAACTACGTAGCGGCAATAAATTATGGATTAAAACGTATCCAAAGCGATAATTTTCCGGTTTCAATAAGGCTGCTTAAAGAAATTCATAAAATTTTGCTTTCCAGTGGAAGGGGCACACACAAAGATCCTGGAGAATTCAGAAGATCCCAAAACTGGATAGGCGGCACACGGCCTGGCAATGCCGTATTTGTGCCTGCGCCTCCTCATAAAGTTTTAGAATGTATGAGTAATCTGGAAAAATTCATTCATGACAAATCATATTATATGCCGGTTCTGTTTAAGGCCGCCATGGTCCATGTACAGTTTGAAACAATCCATCCTTTTCTTGATGGCAATGGCCGGGCCGGGCGTCTGTTTATCACGCTTTATTTATGCAGTGAAAAAGTTCTTCACGAACCGGTTTTATATCTCAGCCTCTATTTAAAAAAATATCAGAAAGAATATTATGATTTATTGCAGGAGGTCAGGCTGAACGGAAATTGGGAAAAGTGGATTATGTTTTTCCTGGAAGGTATTTGCGTAACAGCAGGCGGGGCCGTAGAAACCGCCAAAGCAATCAAAAAATTGTATGACAAAGACAGTAAAAAAATAAGTGCGGCAGGCAAAACAGCAGGTTCATTGATAAGAACCCATCAAACCCTGATAAAAAAACTCATTGTTACACCAACCCGAATTGCTCAAGAGCTTCATATATCATTTCCCACTGTGCAAAGCGCATTGCAAAGGCTTGAGCAATTGGGGATTGTAAGGGAAATAACCGGCAGAAAGCGGAATAAAATGTATGCTTATGAAAAAGCGTTGGCGGTTTTGGAACGTGGTGTTGGGACAAATTTATTTTAGATTTTATATCTGCTTTAAATCAATATTGATATAAAAGCAGAAAGACTTTTAGCAGAGGCAACTTTATCAGCATTGAGGTTTTATAAAAAGTTTTTCTAATTATTACAATTAACGGAGCAATAATGAAAGATTCTTTAAAAGAGTATATTGAACAATATAAAACTAATTTAATGTACTCAAAATCAACAATAGAAATATTAGACAAGATAAAAAACAATCTCAGGAAAAAAATCGAAGATATCTTCAGTGGAGAAAAAGAAGTATCCGGTATTTTACAACATAAGACTAAGTACAGATTTCGACTTGAATATTTTGACAACCGTAAAAAACAAAATTTATTACCTGATATTGTTTCGTATGAAGATACTTCCAAGGATTTTAAACTGGCGATTGAAATATTGATAGATTATTATTTCAATAAAATTGAACAGGTTGATTCTCAAACAATAAACCTGTTTACCAATTCTGATTCAGAAAAACGAAAAAATTATATAAAAAAAGGCATGGGCCTTCAATTAATGAATAAGGATGTTTTGTTTAAAAAAGAAATACAAAACATAAGAACAATCCAGGATGAAACTTTAAACATTGAAGGCGGTCAATATACTTTATCAGATATACAGAGAATACAAGACAGCAAAGAATTTGAGATTAATGAGTATGCCATAGAAGACTTGATTGATTTTAAAAACAATATTGAAGACCAAAACAAAGCGTTTTTTTGGATACCTGGAGAGTTATACAAAGGAAAAAAGCTCAATGGAGAAAAATCAGGCAAAGCCGTATATATAGCCTATTTTTATTCTTTTTTAAGAAAAAATTCATATGCCACCAATACCGACATAGCCAGAGAAGCTGGTGGAGCACAGGTTTCTGGTCCTAGTCGAGATTGGATTCCTAATGATGAACTTAAACGCCCTTTTCTGGTAAATATGGAAGATTTTATGCAACCTGTCTTTTTTTCTGAAGAAAGTCGGAAGGTTGTTGGTCTGCATGACCGCAAGGCAAGATGTTATCAGGGTACATACAATAATGACAAGTACACGAAAATTAAGAAAAAAAAGAAAATATTATGGGATATATATGAACTGCTTTGCAATCCTGATTATATCCACGACCACATAAAACTTGCCGGAAAAAATATAATATCTGACTTATCAACAGATAATAATATTTGCATAGAACTGGAATTAACTACGAATAAGGATATTGGACTACATCTTAAGAAAAATTGTTACATTCTACTCCATATAAAATCAATTAAAACAAAGTGAAGCATGAGGCGCATAAGATATGACAAACTATTCTAAACCTCAAAGAAATTATGAAAATAATATCAATAACGATATCTTTATAGGAAATATAAAACTGGGTGGATCTTTTATTGATATTTTTTTCGGCAAAAATTGCGGTCTTAATGATGATCATAAAAAAACAATACTTTTATATTTTTGGGAATCAAGAGATCTAATTGACGTTAAATATGAAAACAATAAGTTTAAAGTATCTTTCAAAAATGACCTATTGGACCCGATTACGGTCTTGCATGATCCTGAAAGGAACGAATCATTTAAGGTATATTGTAATTTTGGATCTTTGTTAAATCTACAGGCACATACATTTAAACACTGCATTGCTGACCACTGGAAAAACAGAGGATCAGCGCCGGATTTCATAGAAGAAAACGAAGAATTTTTCAAGGAGTTCTGGTGCAAATTTACTAATGTTAACTGTAAATTTTTTTCAGATATTAAACTTTCAGATATTGATACATGTGAAAAAGCAAAAGTTAAATTTAAAACTCTCGAAAATGAAAGCGATAACCGATCAATTGAAAACATAAAAAATAGGAAAACGAGCAAGCTTGCTACACGTAATTGGTGCATGGACTGCATTAATAAACATAATGGCCCAGATACTTTCTTAAAATGCTGGAAACTTTTTTCAGACAATAGTATCCATAAATCGTATCTAAAAAGAATAAGGGCGTGCATTGTAAAGACAATACAGGATCAAAAGAATATTGAGTTTTACAAAGGCAATAGGACAAATGGCACACCGGAAAGACGTCATATTCATTACAGGAAGGATGGCAATCTTCATATTGCTTCCTATGCACTGGATTATGAAAGTAATAGAAAAGGTCATGTTTTTTATCTGGTATTTAAAAAATATGGAAGAAATGGATACCACATGAAAACCGCATATCCTTTAAAAATATCAGAAAAACCAGTAACGAAGATATATTCCCACGCAAAAAACAAATTAGGAAATGAGACAATCTTAAATTGCTGTCATGTCAGTAATTGGACTGGCATTAAAAAAATGCTATCCCAGAAATAAAACTGCAATAAACGCAATAATAAGAGAAAACCGATATTAAATAAAAATAACCTGCTGAAAATTAAACAGCTTGATACAAACAGGACGTTAAAATGAAAGTTTCAGAAATAAATATTAGAGAAAAAGAATACTATCTATCAGCAATAGAGGAACAGTGTTCTCAAATTGAAAATTGCCCTGAAGAATCTGACAATATCGAGTGCTTATTTAATATATTGAGGGAGATGGGTTATCTTTTAATGTATGGTTCTGAACCTGATACCAAGCTGTTAAACCGAGTAAAAGGGTTTTTCATCGAAATAAATGAAAATACAGCTATATTTTCTCCTTCTTTTATCGAGCTTATCTCACTTGAAATAGAAGCCGAATGGTATAAAAAACTGTGGCTTAATCATAAAGGTTTTATTAAAGACCCCCCAACTCAAAAAGAGAATCCTCTTATTGAAGAGGCATGGGAAAAGGTTTTTAATTATATGAAACAAAGAGGGCTGGAACTGATTACAGCAGGTCTTGATATTTTTGCTGTTCTTTACTCAAATCAGATCTTTTTTAAAGATATCCGGAGTTCTGATGGCTGGCAGAAATCCTGGGAAAAATTTTTAGAAAAATCGGATACTTTTTTCAATACCTTATTTAATATAGAAGAAAAATATTTTTTTCATGTTTCAGATTCAGTTTATAAAATGATATGCAACTATGCTGAAATTAGAGAAATTATCCCCCAGCCCGCTGCAAAGTTTATTAATTTTATTCACAGCATATCTAAACCCGGGAAAAGCTATGCTGCTGATTCTGCATATAGAATAGTTGTCTCTCCTGAAGAGGCAGAGGAAATATATTTTAATATATCCTGTAACTATAATGACGATTCTCAGGGATTATCCAAGATTTATCTATATGAATGCGCGCTTGCTGAAAAAGTTATAAAACAGTTTATAATAAAAAGGTGTCTTTCAGAAAAGGCATCTGACAAGACCAAACTGCCACCCATAACAGACTGGAAGCTGCTCTCAAGCAGTGATGATGAATTTTATTCTGCTTTGCCAATGGTAAAAGCCGGAAATAAAGAGTATTCTGTCTGTATTATCCCGCCTCGTTTGAAAGGTTTTAGCATACGGAATGATTTAATTAAAAAATTTGGATCAAGCTTAAATGGCGTTTTATTCTGCTCCTTTAAAAAATATCCTTCCGATGAAATACTTGTGCGTTTTGATAACTATATTGAAAAAGTCCGGGTTTTTGAACTTCTTGGAAATACAGATGCTGTTAAGGGAGTTCAAAATGTAACAAAACTATCTTTTGATGATGTTTATAAATATGACAAGCGCGAAGAATTTCTGCTGGAAGCAGCAAAAGCTGTAATGGGGCTTGAAAAACAGCCTGACTGGATGCGTGAATTTTTAAAAAAGCTATTTTTTGCTCCAGGAAATGGCCTTGATAAAATTGAAAAAGCGCTTGGAAAGATTCCAGGCATTCTTGAGCCGGAATTTAAAGGCGCACTTACACCAGCAATGTCAATGTCAAAAGAGCATAAGGATAGCTATTATGTTTCGGTTGCATCTTTAACAAAGACAATTTTTCTTAAGCCTATCCGTTCCAATAGATGTGTTGCCGAGGCAGTCAACGCAAGTGTTAAAAAAAGCTGGCAATGTATATGGTTATTTATTGACAAAGATTCTAACGTAATTGACATGATTCAAGAACCTTCTGCAATAAAAACAACAGGTATGAAAAGTGTTAATGTACCTGCCGATGCCGAGTGGGTTTGGTTTTTCATAGGCCCGCTTCTAACAGTTAACAAAATAAAAACCGAATATAACAAGAAGAAAACTTTGAACATTACCAAACAAGAAAAACTTTACTGGATTATATACGGCCCTGCAGAATAATTTCAAAGGAGATCACTGATGAACACCAAATCGTCTTTACCGGATTTTTTTGAAGCGTTTAAAAGTATAGTGTTTGAAGCAGATACAAAAAACAGCATGGAAGAGCGCAAAAAATATCTTGCCGAAAATGAGGGTAGTTTTCGATTTGGCCTTTTGGCATTAAAAGAAAGTAAAAACTTGGTCGCCCTTGGCGTTATGCTGAAGATTATTGAGCAGTTTGATATGAATTCTTCGGTTTCTTTTTTTGAGACAGCGCCTTCACGCGAACTCTGTAAAGAATTTGATCTTAACAGCAGTGAAATCAATGAAAAGCTTATAAAAATAACCTTTGTCAGGGCAGGCAAACTATTTGAAAAAGCGAAAACTGGAAAAGGCACAAAGAAATATCTGGACAGGCACCGTTTTATTGAAACAGCAATTCGCCTTGTCTGGGAGCTTTTTCCAGCAGATGCCAGCGCGGACTGGCCGTATAAGAAGACTAAAAAAACAGTGCTATGTGAATTCATTGCAAAGTGCTACCTGCTTCGTTCAAGACTGGCTCTTCCAAAGGGTTCTGATATTCCGGAAAAAAAGATTGAGGCTATTCAAAAAGCATGGAACTGGTCAAATGACGCAGGCAGTGAAATAGATGATCTGAAAATTGAAATTGCGCTTGAAAAAGACAGGTGGGAGAAAAATTTATCCGAAGACTGGATAAACGAAATGATAAATAAATTTTTCGATAATAATACATTTGATTCTTCAAATCACATACACAGGGCAGTATATGACAGAGGCCGTCAAACCGGGATTTTGCAGGATGATTTTGATAATGAAATTTTAAAACTTTCCGCAGACGATAATGACCCTTTCTTTTTTCTGCATCAGGCAAAGGCCTCATTCAGAAAAGAAACTAATGATCTGCCTGATAGACTTAAAAAGGTCGTTAATGCACTTAAAGGAGTTCCTCTTTCATATCATCTCTGGGATGATACAGTCGACATTATCGAAAAGGTTGCAAAAAAGGATGGACACGAATGGCGCGAATCCGCAATCAAAGCATGGCAAATCTGCCGACAGGAAGAATCCAGGCTGAAACTTAGTATTCAGATCAGATGGTACTGGTCAAGGCAGGCAAAGCTTTATGATCTGGCCTTCAGAGCAGCAGATGATAAAAATGATCCTGAACTTGCTGCGCAGATTGCCGATTCCCTCAAGAGCAGACCTGCTGTTAAGCTTGTTCAGGCAGAAAATAATCTTCATAAAAATGATAGAAAAAAGCTTGAAACATTCAGAGAGATTGAAACAAATTTTGCCGCAGAAAATTTTCAGACAGGGTTGGAAGGCGCTAAAAAATGGGATACTGATTCTTCTTTGAAGTCGCCGAATATTCAAGCCATCCCTCCAGGATGGACAGCAGTACATTTTTATATTTCTCTAAATAACACCGGATATGCAGTTATAATTAATGCTGACGGAATAAATAAGATACAAAAAATTAAAATAGAAGAAACATGGAAAGCTTACAAAGACTGGAAAGCTGATCTGCAGAAAGCAGGAGATTATCATCTTGAGGATACATCAAAATCTTTAGAAAAACTGTGCAAAGCTTGCGGAAAAATGCTTGAACCTGTTCTTGAAAAAGTCAATACCAATAAAATCATTTTTATCCCTCACGGTTTTTTGCACTTGGTGCCGATCCATGCTGCCCTGATAAATGATGACCCACTTTTTAATACCAAAACATGCCTTTTTCTTCCTGCATGGTCTCTCACGCCGAATGCTTTCAGTCGAAACAACAATGATAAAGGAATTCTTCTGACCAACTGGACTAACAAAACTGACCTTGAAAAATTTATTGATCACAAAAAATGGACTAATGGAAAAAAGACGGAGTGTACACCCAATGATTATATTTCGATGTTCAAGTCCACGAGCTATAAACCGCCGGTACTCCTTGCCTTTTACTGTCATGGTCAGGGTGATTTTATGAATCCATACAGGTCGGCTCTTAAAATGTATGGAGGGCCGCTTACTCACCAGGCCATTGTACAGGAAACTGATAAAGAAGCATTATTAGGCACCAAAGTAATTCTTACGGCATGTGAAAGTGATCTTGTGTCAGGAAAAAAGGACATTGCGGATGAACATCTTTCCCTTGCATCCGCATTTTTGCAGAAAAGAGCGTCAGAGGTATGCGGAACTCTTTTTAAATGTTCACCAGATATAGCAGGGGATATTATTGCCGGCTCCCTTGATGATTCAACCCCTGCTTTATATGAAACCGTCCATAATGTTCAGCGAAACTGGATTAAGGAAAAACCTGATGAGCTCTATAAAGCCGCAGCTTTCAGAGTTATGGGGTTTCCTGTAAATAATAAGGAGGTATAGCCATGGATAATCTTAAAATAAAAATAACTTTCACCCAGCCTGTCAGGGTGGTTCCATGGCAAAAAGAGGAAAAAAGAAAATTCGATAAAGCATATCAGCGCGGGGGAACTTTTGCAAAATGGCATATGGAAAAGGAATTAGAGTATTTAGGACGGCCATATATTACCGGCTCTGTTCTCAGATCCGCACTTTTTGCAGAACTTGAAAAAATACTTGCCATTCATAATCCATATGAATGCTGTTCAAGGCCGGATAAAACCGAAGATGGTATACCACGTCCTGATTTTATCCGAAAAAGAGCTGTGTATAATTACGGATCAGAACCAGGTTACTGCACCCCTGACAATCCATGCCCATTATGTCTTTTAAAAGGACGATATGACAAATTAAGGCGTAAGAAAAAAGTAAAAAACAAACAGGACTATCTAAAAAATTTTACAGTCCATTTTTCAAATATTGAAAGCAAGATTGATAATCTTATTTGGCAAAAAACTGCTGCTGCCAGAATTGTAAACAGAGTTGATCCTGAAACAGGCAAGGCCAAGGATTATTTTACAATTTATGAAACAGAGCCTTCCATAAGCGGAAACTACTGCGGAACAATAACCATCAACAATAACGAATCTAAACAGAATGATAATATAAAAAAACTCATTGCAATAGGTCTGGCACAGATAAAAGTGCTTGCAGGCAGTATATGCAGAATTGACATTACAAACGAAGACCATGACAAGCTTATAAAAGATTATATGGGTGTTGAAGATGTTTCATCAGACCATACAACAGGCGGTTTTGAACAGGATAAACATATTGAACAAAGCAATGCCATAGAAAATATATCAAATGTGGCAGAAGAGATATCAGCTATTTTTAAAAACGGGAGCAAAGAGCAAAAATTAAGATTTACCGCGGATGTTATTCGTGAGTTAAGGCATGAAGACCTTTCAATTATCAATGATCTGCCAAGGGGAAAAGATAACAGCGAACATTTTCTATGGGATCAGAAATCTACACGCACCAATAATACATTGCGGGAAATACTGAAAACCAGCGCTGCAAACATTCTTTCCGATAAATGGCGCTTTTTTTGCGAAACTCTTGGACAAAAGCTTTATGAATTATCAAAAAAAGCAGGCACAAAAGCGGTGGCGCTTCCCCGTCTTCTTGGTGAAACAGAATATTTTGGCGCTTCCGCAAAATATAAAGATTCATATATTCCGACTGAAAGCAAACCATTAGTAAAATGGACAATAGCAGGTGTTTTAAAAGCTGAAACCCCATTTTTCTTTGGGAAGAAAACCACATCCTCCCAGACAAGCAATGCAATTCTTTTAAACAGGGACAATAGTTTTCGACTGCCTGCTTCTGTCATCAGAGGGGCGCTTCGCAGAGATCTGCGCGCTGTTATCGGCGATGGCTGCAACATGCCGGTTGGAGGAAAGCCCTGCGAGTGTCCTGTGTGCGTGATAATGAAAGGATTGATTGTTGAAGACAGTAGATCATCCTGCACAATGCCGCCTGAAATCAGATACAGAATCAGGCTGAACCCCCATACAGGCACGGTTGATGAAGGCGCTCTGTTTGATATGGAAACCGGTTTTCAGGGAATAGCTTTTCCTTTTAGACTTCATATTGAGACATCAGACATTTTTATTGATGAAAAATTGGAAGAGGTTCTAAGCCTGTGGCAGAGCGGACATGCTTTCCTGGGAGGAAATTCCGGCGTGGGATTAGGAAGATTTATTCTTGATGATGCAAAACAGCAAGCATGGGGAACTGATGATAATGAAGATTATACCGCATACCTTTTATGTCGTGGTTATGCCGGTACGACAATGCTGGATTTAAATGGCTGGGACAGTCTTGAAATAAAGAATAAATCTCATGACAATTTTTTTCAGTGGGAGAAAATTGCTATAGGAATAAATATAAACTCGCCTCTTCTTTCAAGAGATGTCATACGCGCAATGCTGGATAAAAGAAACCCTGATGCAGTGATGTTCAGAAAAGCGATTCTTGTACAAGACAAAGAAAACAGCCAATCTTCTGAATTTGAATATCGTTATGCCATAAAAGGAGAAAGTTTTCGTGGAATTATCCGTAATGCCGTGGCAAAGGGTGAATACGGACAAAAAGAAAAAGTCTATGATATTGATCATGAAGAGTGTGATTGCATACAGTGCCGGCTTTTTGGAAGTGTTCATAAAGCAGGGTGTGTCAGATTTGAAGATCTGGAAGTAACAAATTTTATGGCTGACAATAATAATGACATAAAAATGGATCATGTGGCAATAGACCGGTTTACCGGCGGCGCTGTTGATCAAATGAAGTTTGATGACTACCCTCTTCCGGGCAGCAGAAACAAAACTCTAACCCTTAAAGGCACTGTCTGGATTAAAAAAGGTATTGATGAGGAGGGGAAAGAAGCCCTTTGCTCGTCTTTTGCGGATTTAAGAGATGGCTTTTTAACACTTGGCGGACTTGGCGCTATTGGATACGGAAGTATTCACCGTGTTGAATTTATAGAAAAACCAGTCTGGTTCAAGCTTCCTGACAGCAATACTGCAAATATTGATTTTTCTGACAGGCGCGTGCTGTTTCCTTTTTCAGAACCGGAACTTAAAAACAGTGTGATCTATCTTCCTCATACTTTTCTGAAACCGCCTGAAAGAAATGTTGTGCGCGAAAAAGATCCTGTCTCTCACATAAAAAACAAGGATGCTGACGGAAACCCTTTATGGTCAGGAAAAATCACATGCAGTCTTACTACACGTGGACCTGTTTTCATCCCGGATACAAACAATGACGACTATTTTAATATGAAAAAACAATATCCTGATCATAAAAATTACGGTTTTTTCAGGATAAACAATGAGCCTGCCATACCCGGTTCTTCCATAAGAGGCATGATATCAAGTGTGTATGAAGCATTGACGAACTCGTGTTTTAGGGTGATGGATCAGTCAAGATATCTCACAAGAAGTGAAAAACCTGATCCGGATGAGGAATTTTTAGCAGGAAAAATTGTAAAAAAAAATGACGGGAATCTTGGCATTCTGAAAATGGAAGAATTCCTCCGCCTGCCTCTTTATGACGTTGAAGATAAGATTAATGAAATAAATAAAAAAGATTTTAGCTCAATTGACCGGCAGAAACTTAAAGCAGCAATGGACTGCAATAAAAAAATCGCTGAAGCAGCAGAGCATAATCGCATTTTTCTGAAAAATAACTTCAGCCCTGAAGAAAGAGAGGAAGTTTTAAAAGGAAAAGCGCCTGTCTTTTTTGTAAAGTATCCATCCCATAGTGAAAACGGGTATGACAAGGATTGGATTGCTTTTTTAACATTAGAAAAAAATAAGAAAGGTAAAAAGAACAAAAAAGCGAGAAAAGGTTACATAAAATTTACAGGACCCAGCATGGTTAATGTGGATTCTGATGTAGAAAAATCAAACGCTGAACCATTTCCCTCCTCTATTTTGGAACCAAAAGATTCGAAACTGAAACTATGGGATATTGTAACAAATTGCCTGCATAATGAAACAGAAGGAAGAGCAAGTCAGAACAAAAAATATCCACGACCTGTTTTGAAACTCAAAACCGACACACATGAGTATTCTGTGTTAAAAAGATGCGAGCATGTTTTTGTGGAAAAAACATCTGAAAAAAATATTTACGCCCTTCCTGAAAATATCCGCAAACAATACAATGATCTGAAAAAAGATAACAGAGACAATACAAAAACAATCCCTGAAGTTTTTCGTGCATGGACACCATATGAAAAACTGACTGAAGGCGATCTTGTTTATTTTAAACATGACAAAAACGACAAAATTACAAGGATTACGCCTGTGCGTATATCCCGTGGAATAGACGATAATCCCATGGGAAAAAGATTCCCGAACAACAATAATTCGTTACGCCCATGCCATTACGAGTGCGTTGAAAACTGCGATGAATGCCCAGAGCTTTGTAATAAAGTAAGGGACTATTTTTCACCGCATCCACTCGGACTTTGTCCTGCATGTCACCTTTTTGGCACTGCACATTATAAAGGCAGGGTTGGTTTCGGAACTGCATGGCTTAAAACCGATAATCCTGCATGGTATAAGACAGACAACGACAACCCTGATAGGGGAGGAGCTTTGACACTTCCGCTTCTTGAGCGTCCCCGGCCCACATGGGCTATGCCTGATAAAGATGCTAAAATTCCCGGAAGAAAGTTTTATATTCATCACCCCTGGTCTGTAGATAAAATAAAAGAAGCTATTATCAATGAAAACAACAGAACAATTCAGCCTGTTGGAAAAGACAATGTTTTTGAATTTGATGTCAGATTTGACAACTTAAGAAAATGGGAGCTTGGCTTACTTGTTTACGCGCTTGAACTGGAGGACAATCTTGCGCACAAACTCGGCATGGGAAAAGCTTTGGGGCTGGGGAGCGTGCAGATAAAGACAGAAAGTATGTTATTAAAAGATGATTTGAAAAATGCAGCCGATATTGATAAACATAACAAGGAAGAAATTATAAATGAAGGATTTAATCATCTTCACAACAATTTATTATCAGGCGACTGTGCCGATGTTTTACAAAATGAATATATAACACAGCTTCGCTTGCTGCTGTGGCTTCCTGAAAAAAATAATGATATTCAGGTGCGCTATCCAATACTTAAAAAAGAGAATGACGCTTTAGACAAAAAGGAAAATAACGTTTCAACCTATATTGATCTGAAAGAGAATTTAGAAAAACATGATCGTATACAATTTCTTCGCACTCCGTGGTGGAAGTGGCACGATTATTTAAAAACTCCGGTTGGAAACATAGAAAAATCCATTCCCAACCAATCAGATATTAAACTTCAACCTGTAGTACAGGATAAACCCAAACACACAGGCACTGTCAAATGGTTCAACGATAAAAAAGGTTATGGTTTTATTAAGCAGGAAAAGGGACAGGATGTGTTTGTTCATCATTCCGACATCGCAGCATCTGGTTTTAAGACTTTAGATGAAAACGACAAGGTTAAATTTGATATTGTGCAGGGTAAAAAAGGCCCTGCTGCGGTAAATGTAGAAAAATTTACATGGTAAATTCCATTGGTTAAGCCGGTATTGAGCTTTCAGTGCAATACAACCCAATATGTCCTTACAATAGCGTTAAAAAGTTGTCTGACACCAAACGCAAAAATACGATAATTTGGTGAAATTTGGTGAAATTACAACCAATATTAACCACGGAAATTACCAGAGACGCAGATGGGACTTACGAAATATAGAAAATATACAGGGGAGGTGCTTTAATGCTTAACCTAAAAAACAGACCATAAAAGAACTGGATGAATTAAAGCCTCAGGCATTGGCGAAAGTATATGACCTGATAACCGAGCTAAAACGGATAAATCAGGCACAAAAAAGCAAAACGGCAACCGCTGATTATATAAAGGTGAGGGGGCGTTAAAACAATGCAAAGGGTCTCTATCTGAAGATATAATACTGGAACGAGAAGATAGGATATGAATCTATTCTTTGATACTTCAGCGATGGTAAAGTTTTTCCATTTTTGAGCAAGCTGAGCTTTTTATTAAAAAATATGGAAGAACATACGGTCTCAAGGCTCTGGATGCATTACATCTTGGCGCTTTTAGTCTCATATCTGAAAAGGATTGGTCTTTTGTAGTGGCTGATGACAACCTTTGCAAGGTTGCGGAAGTCATTGGTTTTATCACTATAAATCCCTTGAAGGAAAACGCAAAATGAACGCTGATTCTTCTGATAAAAATCGACTACGGGAATTACCAGTTTGTAGCATATCGAAATGCCTCGGTCGGCTTTTTTCTACAACTGCTCTTGGCCGATATTGAGATTGATAAATACTTATGGAAAATTGGATAATCGCAGGTAATTTAAGGATAATAATAATGAACTAAAAAGGATAACTATGTGAAATAATATATCATTTTTCGCAAAACATTTTTTTGAGATGACAACAAAGAGAAAAAGTTAGCTGTTTTATTGCAATATCAGCAAGTTGTGCAAGGGGCATCTTGATCGACATCATTGGGAGCAAGTTAAAATGAATCAGCGGAACAGGAACTCAATTATAAACAAATCAAAGGATAAGTTTATGATGCTACTAAAATATACGTATTGGCAAGATGGTGAAATGTGGCTCGGGTATCTTGAAGAATATCCTGACTATATGACTCAAGGAGAAAGCATGGCAGAACTTCTGGAGAATCTTAAAGATATTTACCAGGAACTTGGTAGCGGCGCTATTCCTTCTGTACGGCATGTTGCTGAGTTGGCTGTCGCGTGAAAAGGCGAGATCTAATATCAAAACTGGAGAAGATGGGTTGTATTCTGCTCCGTCACGGTGGAAAACATGATTGGTACCACAATCCAATTACAAAATTATCTCAACCTGTTCCACGGCACCGTGAAATCAAAGAATATCTTGCTAAACATATAATCAGGAAATTGACTTAAGGTATAACAACTCAGTCCTCCAAACCGAAGACGTTATGGCACTTTTCGCATCAGCATAATTTTGAGCAAAACATCGCATTTGCCAATTTCATCATAGCGTTTCCGGCAGGTGACCAGCACGATGTGGAGATTGATAAATAAGCTGAAAATACTTATGGAAAATTGGATAATCGCAGGTAATTTAAGGATAATAATAATGAACTAAAAAGGATAACTATCTGAAATAATATATTATTTTTCGCAAAGCATTTTTTAAGATGACAGCTAAGAGAAAAAGTTAGCTTTATCTGGCGTAATATCAACAGGTTGTGCATGGGGCATCCTGATCGACGTCGTTGGGAGCAAGTCAAAATGCTATATAACAGCATAGCATGTTTAATGTATAATTTGAGTAAGTTGGGAGCATCCTGGAATCAAGTTTTCAAAAACGTAAGGGGTTGGAAGGATGCCCCAGAACTGTAATGTAATGGTACGACTTAAATTAGTTAATAACTTGCGCGAGAACATGTTGGAAGGATGCCCCAGAACTGTAATGTAATGGTACCAAGGAACGCTAACCATTTTGATCTTTGTTTGTTGTTGGAAGGATGCCCCAGAACTGTAATGTAATGGTACTTTTTTTATCAAGCCAATTTGCAAATTTACCATGTTGGAAGGATGCCCCAGAACTGTAATGTAATGGTACTTGATTCTAAAAGTCTATTTCTAAGTTGCAACTGTTGGAAGGATGCCCCAGAACTGTAATGTAATGGTACGCTGGGTTAAGCAAGCCATATAGAACAAACTCGTTGTTGGAAGGATGCCCCAGAACTGTAATGTAATGGTACCACTTTTAAAACGATAAAAGAATTTCAAGATCCTGTTGGAAGGATGCCCCAGAACTGTAATGTAATGGTACTATCGGCAATTCCCGTTAGAACAGATGGCTCAAGTTGGAAGGATGCCCCAGAACTGTAATGTAAGAAATTATTTTTGATCCAGACGCAATTTACTCGATAATATTGTATTATTATAACTAATGGATGAAGATGAAATTACATTACATGACAACAAAACGGTGGCTACATGTCCAACCTTTTAAAAAAAGCAGCATCACCCGAAACCTTAAACGCGGCCTGGAAAAGATTCCAGAATGATAAGGCTATCTGGACGACCGGATTATCTCGCAGAGAGATGGAATCGAATTTTGTTTTCCACCTTATCAAATTAGCAAATGAACTGAGAACCGGCCTCTACACACCTGACCCGGTTCGCTTTTTCCCTGTAAACAAAGGTGATGGAAAACAACGAATAATATCTGCCAACACTTTAAGGGACAAGGTGGCTCAACGAGCTGTTTTGACTGTAATAGAGCCGATCGGAGAGAAAATTTTTCATCATAACAGTTTTGGTTATCGTCCGGGACGAACCATTGACATGGTTTTATCCAGAGTGCGGGAATATATGCTGTGTGGGTTAAGTTGGGTAGTTGATGCCGATATTAAAAGTTATTTCGACAACATTCCCCACAAACCGCTTATTAAAATCTTGAAATCCATTATTACTGATCGAGAAATTGTAGCCTTGATAAAACGCTGGTTAGATGCCGGCACCGCCAAAAGAGGGTTCTTATCTGCTCCTAAAGGAATTCCCCAGGGAGCGGTTCTCTCTCCCTTTTTGTGTAATGTTTATCTGACTTCGTGGGACAATGACATGTCGGCAAAAAACCTTCCGTTTGTACGTTTTGCCGACGACTTCCTGGTCTTTGCAAAATCCAGAGCCGACGCAATAAAAGCATATACTTATGTAGGCAAGAGTCTAAAGCGATTGGGATTGATGCTGAACGAGCAAAAAACACGCACTGTCCAATGCGGTCCGAATGTTCAATTTCTGGGACGAAAACTTCCAAAACTCAGATCAGCAAAAGCATTTTCACTTTGAAAAACGAAAATTAGCCGCAAAAAGGCGCAAAAAGCGCAAAAGGGGTGAGCATGAGTATTCCGAGACCGATTGTTGTTGCCTATGATATCAGCAAAAATAAAATCAGAGCAAAAATTTACAAAATACTCAAGGAATGGCGGTTGGGCGGGCAGAAATCAGTGCATGAATGCCGGCTGAAAATGCGCCAGGCAGAAGAACTTTTTCTGCAATTGAGTGAACCATTGGACAAAAAGGGTGACCGGCTGCTAATGGTCTGGCTGGAGCCGCATCGACCTGTGCTTTACAGGGGAATTGGCAAGAATAGTATCAGCCGCAGACTCTGGCATATCGAATGAGGTATTATGAAACGCAATGGTTGGTATCTGGTGGCATATGATATAGCAAATCCGCGTCGTCTGTCCAAAGTTCACAGAAAGCTCAAAAGTGAGGGACTTGCTGTTCAAAAATCTCTCTTTCTTGTGCAGGGAACCGAATTCCGCATAAATCAACTCCTTGATCACATTGCATCCTTAATGGCGCTTCACAAAGATGATCTCAGAGCATATCCCATAACGCATCCAAGCAAGATTTGGACAAACGGCCCAAACCCGATGGCTGATTTTCCAGTTTTGCACTTTGGAACAGAAAAGAAAAATTTCAAAAGCAAAACCCTGAAAAAGCCAAAAAAGAGCTTATGGAAACGCTTATTGGGTCTATGAATCCTGGCGTGAAAATCCTGTTTAACCCTGAAAGTTATCAAATTGAAGGAGAGACATGTCTGACCTGACGGTAATTCTGGATCGTAAAGAACTGGTTGTGCGCATGGAATCAAAATCAATCCGCGTGGACCGGCCTGATGGACCTCCCGAAAGAATTCCACTGGGAATGATAGCAAGGGTTATACTGATAGGAAGCCCCATGGTATCATGTGATGTCTGGAGGGCTCTGGCTGAACAAAATATACCGGCAGTCCTGCTGCCGTCACGTGGAAGAGGAGTATCAGCCCACATGGGCGCCGGATTATCCGCGACAATTACGACCAGAATATCCCAACACCTGACAGCGCAAGACGATAAATGTTCTCTGTCAATTGGTCAATGGCTATTGGATAAAAAACTGCAAGCTCAGGAATCTGTGGTAAAGAAATTCGGAAATGCTAAGCCGGAAGTGGAGTTAATTTGTACACAGATCAGAAGCTGTCGCGAAGGCTTACGGAAAGCTGATGGGCGAAACAGCCTCATGGGGCATGAGGGAGCTGCCGCTTCTGCCTATTTTACAGCTTTTGCCAAAATCCTGCCTGAAAAATGGAATTTCCACGGCCGCAACCGAAGGCCGCCGCGCGATCCTGTTAACGCTCTGTTGTCTCTCAGCTATGTTATGGCGGGAGAAGAGGTTCGTCGTGCTATCTTACAAAGAGGGCTTGATCCGGCGTTAGGATTTCTCCATGCTCCCCAGTCAGGCAGGGAAAACCTGGTACTGGACATACTCGAACCATTAAGACCGAAAGTGGACAGGTTTGTCCTCCAGTTGCTTGATAGTTCTCTCAATTTGAAACATTTTACAACTAACGAGCAGGATGGATGTTTACTGAACAAAAAAGGACGAAGCGCCTTTTTTAAAGCCTGGGCAAAATGGCAGGAACCAGACGTGGAGGATAAAAAGAGTCTGAAATCAATGGCTGAGAATTTTGTTCGAGAGTTGATTGCCTTTTTTCCTAATTCTGATTTCCAAGCACGAAAAGAACACTTGAAGAACTTGAATCTTTGCCTGGAATAAGTCGTAAGATAGCAGAAGAATTAAAAAAATTGAATAGTGAAAATTGAATAGTGAAAATTGAATAGTGAAAATTTAAGGAATTCTGTCAATTTTATATGGTTCATCGTGGATTAATGTGAAATTCACGATGAGTCTTTTATATGAATTGATGGAGCGAAGCGATACCACAAATTTTCAATATTCACTTTTCAATCTTCAATACAAGTTCTTTAACCGCATCAGCCGATTTCCAGAGAGCCGCATTTTCTTCATCGGTAAGTGTAATCTGTATAATTTCTTCTATGCCGTTTGAACCTAATTTTACAGGAACCCCTATAAAAAGATCGTTTATTCCATACTCGCCTTCAAGATATGCTGCACATGGAAGAATCTTCTTTTTGTCCTTAAGAACAGCTTCAGCCATTTCTACAGCCGCAGATGCGGGAGCATAGTAGGCGCTTCCTGTTTTTAAAAGCCCTACAATTTCAGCCCCGCCCTTCCTGGTTCTTTCAATTAGAGCATCAATTCTCTCCTTTGAAATCAATTCAGTAACAGGTATTCCAGCAACAGTTGAATAGCGCGGCAAGGGTACCATTGTATCGCCATGTCCGCCGAGAACAAATGCGTGCGTATTTTCAACAGAAACATTAAGCTCCATTGATATAAAAGCCCTGAACCTGGCCGAGTCTAATACTCCGGCCATGCCGATTACCCTGTTCCTGGGGAAATTGCTTGCCTTATAAGCAACATGACACATAGCATCAAGAGGGTTGCTGACAATAATAAGGACAGCATCAGGGGAAAATCGTGCTATCTGTTCAGTGACGCTTTTCATAATCTTTGTATTGGTGTTTAAAAGATCATCACGACTCATTCCGGGTTTTCTTGCTATACCTGCTGTAATGATAACAACATCGGACTTTTTTGAAGCCTCATAATTATTGCTGCCGATAAGATCGGCATCATGTTTTTCAATCGGCGCCGCCTCCGCAAGGTCAAGAGCTTTCCCCTGGGGCACACCCTCAATAATATCAATCAGTACAACATCGCATAGTTCTTTTTCAGCCAGACGCTGCGCTGTAGTAGTTCCCACATTGCCTGCTCCGACTACGGTTACTTTTTTATCCATAAATTCTCCTTAACGCCCTTCGGGCGAGCTGATAGCTCTTAGCTGATAGCTCTTAGCTGATAGCTCTTAGCTGATAGCTCTTAGCTGATAGCTCTTAGCTGATAGCTCTTAGCTGATAGCTCTTAGCTTTCATTTTGTCAATAATTTAATCTTTCCCTAATTTCTACTTTCCAATTTCAAGTTTCAAGCCGTGAACGACTATCATTTAGATAATTCTCCATTATTGACAATAATTATAAAATCATGGATATTAACACCTAAGTTAAATTTTGATATATGATATTCAGAAATTTACAAACTCAAAAAGTGAGTTGTCAACAACAGGAGGTGGCGGGCACTTATGCGTGAGTTTCAGACGTTCTTAAATTTAAGTGCCCGCTGCTTCCTGTTAATTTTATAATGAGTTTGCAACTTTTTTATAGTTATACCTAAATTACTGAAAGGACAAACACCATGGAACAAATCGTATTTAAAACTGATTGCCCAAAATTAAATTTACTAAAACGAGGAAAGGTAAGAGATATGTACGATCTTGGCGAAACTCTCTTAATGGTCGCCACTGATCGAATCTCGGCATTTGATGTGATAATGCCTGATCCAGTGCCGGAAAAAGGAAAAATTCTTACACAGATTTCTCTATTCTGGTTTGATGTAATGAAGCCTGTTATATCTAATCATATTATTTCCAGTAATGTTGAGGACTATCCTGTGATCTGCAAACCTTACGCGGAAATGCTTCGCGATAGGAGCATGCTTGTAAAAAAAGCCGAACCCCTTTCTATTGAATGCGTTGTAAGGGGTTATATATCCGGGTCGGGCTGGAAATCCTATCAGGAATCAGGGATTGTCTGCGGTATAAAACTGCCTGATGGTTTACAAGAATCTGAAAAGCTCCCCGAACCTATTTTTACACCTTCAACAAAGGAAGAGGTTGGTGTTCATGATATAAACATTAATTTTGAAGAAGCTGTAAAAATAATAGGCAGAAGTCTCGCAGAAAAGGTAAAAGAGATAAGTCTTTCAATTTACAAAAAAGGGGCTGAACTGGCTGATAAAAAGGGCATAATAATTGCGGATACAAAATTTGAATTCGGCATTTTTGAAAATGATATCATTCTTATAGATGAAATACTGACCCCTGATTCATCCAGGTTCTGGCCAAAAGAGTCTTACAGCCCTGGTCAGTCGCAAAAGAGTTACGACAAACAGTATTTAAGAGATTATCTTATTTCAATCAACTGGGACAAATCACCACCAGCTCCTTTTCTTCCAAAAGAAGTGGTCAAGAATACACGTAAAAAATATCTTGATGCATTAAACTTGATTACCGGAAAAAGTTATGGACTTTAAAAACAATCAGGTTCCACTGTCACTTATAGATTCAAATGATCAAGCCTTTCGCATTACAACCGAGACAGGCATAAATGATATTTTAGATTCTATTAAGAATGTGGGTTTGATAAATCCCCCGATATTAATAAAAAAAAAGTCAAAATATACCATCATATGCGGTTTCCGCCGAATTGCGGCATGCCGGATACTTGGTTTGTTGAATATTGAGGCAAAAATTTCGGGCTCAAACGCTAACGAGCTTGACTGCCTTAAATTTGCAATAACAGACAATTCATTCCAAAGGCCGCTCAACCTGATTGAACAGTCCAGAGCACTTTTTATGCTTTCCGGTTTTTTTAAAGATATTACAAGTCTTGCTGAGGTAGCGTCATTACTTGGTTTGCCGCGTAATCCATCTCTTATAAAGAAAATAATAAATATCTATCATCTTCCATTGCCCATTCAAAACTGCGTACTATCCAACATTATTTCTCTTTCAATGGCAGTGGAACTTGGTAGATTTGAAAAAGATGCCGGAATTACTTTTGCAGAAATTTTCAACGACCTTAAACTCGGGCTGAACAAGCAAAGAGAACTAATAACACTGATTAATGAAATTTCTCTTCGCGAAAACATTCCAGTCATGAAAGTTATTCAGGAAAGCTATTTCCAGGAAATTCTGCAAAATGATGAGATTGATCGAACTAAAAAAACCGAAAAATTAAGATTTTATTTAAAAAAGAGACGTTACCCCTCAATCACTCGTGCTGAAGAAAAATTTGAAGAACTTGTTAAAAAATTAAAGCTCGGAAACAATATGAAACTGATTCCTCCAAAAAATTTTGAAGGCAATACATTTATTAT
>Ga0255432_1013_pt1 | contig 44216 bp, 39 predicted proteins | sample ANMaggSeSYBR02I6_FD_182656 | JGI IMG/M metagenome (GOLD analysis project Ga0255432, IMG submission 182656) | Sediment cell enrichment communities from methane seep in Santa Monica Basin, California, United Staets - ANME aggregate JGI... | ecosystem: Environmental > Aquatic > Marine > Cold seeps >...
GCCACAATAAATCTATACTTAGAAGCTATTCCAGATGTTAAAACCAGCTTTCTTACCTTAGCTGAAGCAGCAAGGATATCTCCTTATTCAAAGGATTATTTGAATATCCTGGCCAGGCGAGGGTCAATCCCGGCATTTAAATTAAAACGCAACTGGCTGGTGTCAAAGGAAGCTCTGGAAAGCTATATCAGGTCGCATAAAAAGTGAGCAAACGAAAACAACTACAGACACACACTCCTTTCTTTGCGATCTCTTTTTTGACTCTGACCGGACGGAAGTCTATGAAAACGTTCTTAATTTGCCATCGCGGGGCTCTCGGTGATTTTATACTTACATGGCCCGCTATTCACTGCTTACGAAAAATTTTGCCGGATTATTTTTTTACAGGTATTGGGCGCCCGGAATATATGCGTTTAGCCATTAATCTCGGCCTGCTTGATTCATTCATAGACCTGGATTCTTCAAAATTGCTTGATCTGTTCAATGGAAAAGCAATACCTCCAGAAATAGGCCATCCAAATGGCGCCGTACTCTGGCTGTCATCCGGACAGGATGTCGTTAATCTTCTAAAAAAATATGCTTTGCTGCCGGTTGTATCAATTGCCCCATTTCCAGCCAAACGGATGCATGTAGCAGTTTATCACTGTCAATCCATGCAATCCCATTTTCCTGTTAATATTCCTGAAAACCTTTCTGATTGTTTTCCTCCAAGGACAAAAAAAGGCAATTATGCCCTGATTCATCCTGGAAGCGGAAGCCCTGCCAAAAACTATTCGCCCCGATTTTATCTTGCTCTTGCTTATGAATTGCAACGATTTGGATATAAAAAGACAGGGTTTATCGCAGGACCTGCAGAAAAAACAACCTTCATGCATGAGAATTTTACAGGTAAATGGGTAGAGTGGCCGGAAAGTGTTGAAAGCCTGGCCAACCTGCTTGCCGATGCATCACTCTATATTGGAAATGACTCCGGCGCAAGTCATCTCGCAGGAATTCTTGGGGTGCCGACAATTGTTTTTTATAAAACCACTGATCCGGAAGTCTGGGGAGTTCTGGGCAGAAAGGTGGCCCACATTAAAGCCGGTAATGAAAAATCTGCTTTAAATAAAGTTCTAAAGCTTCTATCATCAAAAATATACATTCTTGACAATTAAAACTCAGATGTGTTTTTAATTTAATAAAGGCAAAAACTTTCCGATTTGCAAAAGTTCACCACGGAAGGGCACGGAGTTTCACTAAAAATTGTAAACAATGAATAAGTTACTATATGAAGATTTGAGCTATAAAATCCTTAGGTGCGGCACGGAAAGTATATGTCGAACGGGGTCCTGGTTATAATGTTGAGAAGAGTGTTTTGATAATTCAGTGTAATTCCGTGAAAATCCGTGGTGAACTTTTACATATAAAGGAAAATACATGAATAAATTGTCTGTAAGAACCTGCGTATCAACTTCCGGTGAATTTGTTTACGGCATTCACAAGCCCGATTACACAGTTGTCAATCTCAGGGAAAAAGATCACATTACAACTCTTGGACATATTAACGGCAAAACCGCTGTTGAGAACAAAATTAACTTTCCTGCAAATGATGTAACAATTGATAACGCAGACTGGGTATTCGAAATCTCCAACCCCTTTCCTTTTATGGGTGCAACTTTTATATTAAAGTCAAGCGCTGATAAAAGAATAGAAAATGCGAATCCTTTCGAAATTATTAACAAACACAAACCTTCGAAATTAAAAGCCGGTATAGAAGAAGTCAAAGATAATGATGCGCTTTGTATATCATTGGGCAGAACGTCCACAGACGCAGATCTGCTTACGGAATTAGCCAAAAAGTCGTGCTTGTTTGAGTTTGATTCCAATGGAGAACCCGCTGGTATTCAATATAAAAAAACAAAAAATGGGGAAATTCGACAGGCAATTAAAAACCACCATCTGTTTGAAATCGTATCCAACAATCCTTTTTTACCTGATACTTATAAGCAGGCAATGGTACTTATCCCCGGCATTCAGGGCCCTAATAAAATTGTGGGAGAGTATAAAAAGTCTGCCGGCACTCACATCTGGGAATATCTGAGAGAAAACAGCTATATCCCATGGGGACATTATGCAGCAAACATGGCACATGATTCCATCAGGTATAAAATCAAAGCACTTAAGAAAGAGGATTTAACTGGTCTCAGGCATTTATACTACCAGAGAGTTTACACACAGCTCGCCCAAAGTCTGAGCATTTCCATTCCCGCAAAAAAACGGAATCTCACAGAAAAGGAGCTGGAGTCTTTACGGATACATCTTCTCGAAACCACAAAGCATAATAAAGGAGATAAAACTAATTTGCCCTTTAATACATCAATGTGGGGATGGAATTTCGGATTTGATCTATCTCCTTCAGGATACCGCCTCAATGCCTCTCACCAGCAAATACACCAGCAATTTGCCCTAATGCCAAAATATACCCCTGGTTTTATCAATGGAAAAAATGATGAAAGCTATACTTTCTTTCCAACCTATACTCAAGGAGATGAAGTGTCTCTCTTCTGCCGCCAGTTCAGAAACAGTACCGGCAAGAATTTCTTTGAAACATACATTAATGCCATAAAAAATAACAGGCGAATGGATGGCAGAGAAGACAAGGCAAAAAGTCTTATTTTCTATCAGGACGAAAACATCATAGCTTTTGTACCCAAAGCCCAACGCTCTCAAGGAGAAGTACAGATTATGGCCACAGCAAAGTGCGGCAATATTCTTGAGGCGAATTTTAGAGTGAGGAAATCTTTGGACATGGCTATTTTGACAACTGTAAGGATGCTGGAGAAATTGGGTGTGGAAATGATGATTTGTTACGAAACATCCAAGAGGTTTGATAATCCGGACAATGACCAGCGGCTTATGTACACTTTTATTCCCCGTCATCCTAAATCGCCAGGAACTTACAGTCAGTGGCTATATCGCTGGATTATCGGGCATTATCCCGAAGACTTCGCCCATGCCTGTGGCAGGGCTGTTAATCAGGAATTTTGATGTTCCTTAAAAGGATAAAACCGACTGTTCCCAAATTTTTGCTTATCGCTCTTGCCGGTCTGATGTGGAGCACAGTGGGTGTGATGCTTTGCAGTATGGCTTATTACTGGCTTAAAGGGGTTGACTGGCTGACCGCTTTCCCATTTGGGCTATTTGGAATCACTTTGTCATTGGCAGCATATCGCTTTGGATTTTCCGGAATCGCTCGAAAAAATATTGACCGTATCTGCCTGCTCCCTGATAAAGGATGTATTTTCGCTTTTCAGGCATGGAAAAGTTATCTAATCATCGTTGTCATGATTACACTTGGAATCATTTTGCGGCATTCCCCTATTCCTAAACACTACCTGGCAATCGTCTATACTACCATAGGCGGAGCTCTCCTGCTGTCAAGTTTACACTATTACAGGAGGCTCTGGCGGTTAATAATTCTCAAAAAACCATGACGGCCTTCAAAAGAAGTTTAATTAATGTCCTGTCTAAACTCTAAAAACAACCAGGTGCCGGGCGGAATTTACCTTTGTCAGGCCAATAAAGAAATTTCCTGTGGAGCATGCTGCGGTTTATATAATGTTGCCGATCCATCGTACGAATCTATAATGGAAATGCTTACATGGCGCACCGATACTTTCTCACGCATTAATCGAAATATGGACGCTATACTCGCCTTCAAAGAAGAAGTCGAAGATAGAGAACGACAGGAAAGGCCATTTCCCGAATTTCATCATTGCCCTTACATCGGTCTTGTGGGAAAAGAGCATTCACGCGTGGGTTGCCTGTTACATCCCCTGCTTGACGAAAACAAGGGTATAGATTTCAGGGGGCTAAGCTATTACGGAGGCATGGCATGCAGGGTTTACTTCTGTCCAACGTACCGGCATCTCCCAGCAGCTTTCAAAGAAATAGTCCGTGAAACGGCAAGTAACTGGTATGCGTACGGACTTGTAATTACTGAAACAAAATTATTAAACACGATTTTTGAAAAAGTGGGAAATTGCCTTAACCGGCCATTAACAAAAAACGACATATTAAAGAATAAAAATACTCTTGAGGCTGTTAGAAAGATTTTAGATTTAAAGATCAATTGGCCTTTCAGGCGACGATCATCTTCGGGACCAACAAATTATTTTTTTGAAGACCGGCTTTATTCCAGGCCCCCTGTAAATTATGAAACAATCGGGAAGCCTGTATCCCGGCATGACACCATGTTACAAGAGTTGGAGTCCCACTTTAATTCAGCAAATGAATTACATGCGGCAGAAGATTTAATTGACGGATTAATTAATAAAGTAATTACTCAGGTGGATAGGCTGAAGGCTGAAGGCTGAAGTGTTACCTTTTTCGGAGGACAATCATATGAAAAGTTTTCGTAAAGAGTTGTGGTTTGAAGTCCCCACACGACGGGCATTTATAAATATAACGCCTCAGGTTAGAGATTGCCTGAAAGAAAGTGGAATAAAAGAAGGTTTTGTTCTTGTTAATGCTATGCATATTACAGCATCGGTGTTTATAAATGACGATGAAGCAGGCCTTCATCACGACTATGATGTCTGGCTTGAAAAACTTGCACCACATGAGCCGGTTTCCATGTACAGGCATAATGTTGGCGAAGACAACGCAGATGCTCACATGAAAAGGCAGATAATGGGACGTGAAGTTGTTGTTGCGGTCACCGACGGTGAACTCGACTTTGGTACATGGGAACAGATATTTTATGGAGAGTTTGACGGCAGAAGACGTAAACGAGCTCTTGTAAAGATAATTGGAAAATAAGAAGTGCCCCCTCTTTAATTTGTTGTGAATTATCGTCAGCAACCAGGATTGGCTTTTCATCTTTGGCTTGTTCTTCCAATATAGGCTTTTGAAATGCCTTCATGAAAAAACGAATGTCTTCACGCAGTTCATCTGGTGTTTCACCTAAAGGCTCCACAGCAAATTCTGTCCAAGCTTCTATAGCCCAATCTTCCTTTTCCTTATAATACACCTCTTTACGGAACTGCTTGTGAGTAGTGAACTGTGATTATGAAATTTTTTAAATGGAGCTTTATTGGTGTCGGCGCGGTCATTGCTGTTTTCTTGTTTTTATTAATAGGTGTAAGGCTTTACCTCAATACAGACAGGGCACAGCAACAGCTTCAGGCAAAGGTTAATCAGGCCATTTCCGGTACAATAACGTGGTCCAAGAGCCGCCTTTCGGTTTGGAAGGGTGAGGTTGAATTGCACAATGTGCTGCTCAGAGGACCGACAAATGATATGTTGGTTGAATTGAACCGTCTTTTCCTGCGTATATCCTGGAATCGACTGCTCAAAGGGGAATTATGCGTTAATAATTTGTTTTTTGAAACCCCCCAGATATATTTAAAGACAGATCGACAGGGAAACCTTAATCTCGTGCAGGCGCTTTCCCTCCCTGAAAACACTGAATCAAAGCCCATGGATTCAGGCCTTCCGTTTAATGTGGTGATCAGGGAGCTTAAGGTGCTAAACGGTTTTTTTCAATACCAAACAGCAGAAGACATCGCTGAGAACCAAAAAAACCGGATGGTGTTTCAAAATGTTAATCTGACCATTAGTGATGGAAATCTTTTAAAACAAAAAGCTCGCCTTGTCTGTGAAATTCATGGCGGAAATATTGCCAGGAGAAGGATTGACCGAATTAACTTAAGCTGCCATCTCAAAGACAGATGCCTGACCATTAATGACTTGAACCTATATACATGCGCGGGTAGATTTGACCTGAACGGCGATGTGGACTTTAAATTGGATGCCATATCCTATGAGCTGTCCATGCGCCAGGAAGGCACATTGCTCGATACTGTGTCCTTCAAGGGATCAAGCTTAAAAGGATCCATAAACTCTTTAATTAAGCTTAAAGGAACGGGCATTAATCCAAAGACGCTCACCGCTGAAGCCTCCCTGAAACTATTTGCAAGCAAATTGTCCGCCGGAGAGGCATCTTCACCCGTTGACGTATACATAAACGCACAGGCAAGCATGGAAAAGGGGAGTGTTAGGATTCAGCAGTTTGACGCCCAGGCAGGCAGGACTCACCTTAAGGTTACCGGCGATTATGACATTTCTTCCCTTAAGGTCGCGGCTGATTATAAATTGGAGTCCCCCGACCTGACTGAAGTACTGTCACCGTTGGGAATGAACGCATTTGGGAAGATGAATATTCAGGGTAACGCATGCGGAACGGTAACTGCGCCGATTGTGGTTGCACAATTACAGGGGGAAAATTTAGGATTTGAGCGGGTGAAGATCGGCAATGCAAATGCAAAAATACAATTTTCCGAAGGCATGCTTTCCCTGGATCATGGAAAAATTCGCAACCACAATTCATTGCTCGATATTTCCGGCATCGTCCGGATACGTGATCCCATAACACGTGATATTTTGGAAAATCCTGCTTTGGACATTACAGTGACGGGAGATCCGCTGTTTATAGAAGATTTTATCGAGGGGATGAAGGGTAAATTCGTTCTGAATGGCCATATCTTTGGGCATACAGCACATCCCCAAGGAAGATTAAATATTAAAGGAAAACATATCGACGTCTATAGCTGGAAAGTTCAGGAGTTTCAGCTAACCTCAGATCTTGATGGCGATCAATTCACTTTGGACCCTTTTGAACTCGTGATTGCGCCCGGTGAAAAAATCCTGGTCCATGGTTTCATGACCGGAAAAATCCAGGTCAATGGCAATGCCAAGACACCGGATCAGGTAAAAGGGTCCGCCGATATTTCTCGGATTGATATTTTTTCGAATCAAACAAAATTGATCCGAGCCCGTGACTTCAAGGCTTTTTTAAAGGATGGTGAAATCTCGATCCCCGGTGTCCGCCTGAACCTGCTTGAACAGGGTATTATGGAAATTAAAGGCAACGGCACACTGAATGGCGACCTTGATATTAAAGCCCATGGTACCATTCCTTTGGAAATAACATCGCTTTTTACAGATGTTTTCCCCAATGCCGCCGGTGAAGTGCGCCTTTCTCTCGGCGTAAACGGAAACCTGTCGCAACCGGACTTGCGTGCTGATGCTGAAATTATAAATTGCGGCATGACGGTTCCCGGCCTTTTACAACGGATGCACAACCTGAACGGCAGTATTCATGTAACCCCCGAAGTTATTGTTCTGGATAACATCCAGGGAATGCTGGACACCGGTAGTTTTGAACTGTCAGGCGCCATTGATCTTAAGGCATATCGACCCTCACGGGTCGGGCTTAAATTAAAAGCCCATGCCCTTCCTCTTATGATTCCCGACACCCTGGAAACCCGTTTAAGCGCCGAACTGGATATCAAGGGCACACCTGAAAAATCTCTCGTCTCAGGATACATTCAAATGATTGAGGGAAAGTATTATAAAAATATACGGCTGAATCTTATGGAAAGCCTCGGTAAAAAATCCCGGGAACAGGCCCTGCCGGCATCTGAGATCCCCTGGCCTTTTTTGAAAAACATGGCCATTGATATTACAACCCGTTACATAGAACCTTTTGTCATAGATAATAATATAGCCTTATTGGCCCTCAAGCCTGATCTTCGCATATACGGATCAATGAATCATCCTCTGATCAGCGGGAGGGCCGAAGTAGAATCCGGAACCGTCTATTTCCAAAAAAAGGAATTTAATGTCAAAAGAGGTGTCTTTGATTTTATCAACCCGTATAAAATTGAGCCGACCATTGATGTGTTAGGCGAAATAATAGTTCGGGAATGGACCGTTTTTTTGAGTATCTCCGGAACACCAGACAATCTTAAGTTTAATTTTTCTTCCAACCCATCAGAAAGAGAGGAGGATATTCTTTCTTTGTTGATAACCGGGAAAACAACACGGGAACTGATCGCAGGAGAAGGCGGTTCATCCCTGTCTCCAGGACAAATACTGGCCGATGTTCTTGCTGAAACCGTTCAAAAACAAATTAAGGATGCCACTGGTCTGGATGTTGTAGAGCTGGAATATAAAGAAGGCGGAGAAGCTGAGGCGTCGGATGAGGTAAAAATAACTGTCGGCAAAGAGCTTTCCCCAAGAATAACGGTCAAATACGGCGTGCAGACAAAAAATGCCAAGGTCATCCAGCAAATGATCACGGAATATAAATTTCTTGATAAATTGTTAATGAACACCTTCCATGATACGGAGGGACATTATGGCGGTGGGCTTCAATTCAGAATTGAGTTTCGATAGTGCCCGAACGAAAACTAGAAAATTTTTTCAAGTTCAAGGAAGGCGCAAATTTTAACCGCAGGAATACATGGAGTATTTTGAGGATTAAAATTTAAGCCTGACGCAGAAATTGGGAAAATTAGCGGTTTTCGTTCAGGCACTATGTAGAGAAAGATAACTTCAGATGACCCTGTTCAAACAGAAAGACTGGATAAAACTATCCGCAGTGTTGTGGATTCTAATGGTGTGCTTTGCCAAAGACCCTGCATATGGTTTTCAAGTAACGCCCTATCCTCGAATTAAAGATATTAAAATCAGCGGCTCCTTTCCCCTGTTGGAACGAGAAATTCTCAACGCCATGCAGTTGTATCCGGGAGATGTATATCATCCAAAAACGTTTTCCGGCAAAAAGGCCGTCATTGCCGAGGTTTTCAAGAATGAAGGGTACATCGCTCCGGTTGTTAATTTAGACGCCGCAGAAGATCCGACTGACGGAAATTTTGTGGTTTATGTCACTATAGACAAGGGAGATTTTTTTCATATCCGGCGCTTTGAAATCACGGGAAACCGGGCTTTTTCAACCACACGCCTTAAATTGCAGATCAAAACTTGTAAATCGTGGCTGACTCCGGATTTCATGAGGTGTTTTAAGAAAAAAGTATTTAATAAAGATATTCAAAACCTCATTCGGTTTTACCGGAGAAAAGGATATCCGGAGATTGTCGTGAACTCCGATGTTAACAAAGATGCTAAAACTCAAAATGCTTCTATTTTTGTAACCATTGATGAGGGGCCCAGGTATGACATTGAATTTCAGGGCAATAAGGAGTTTTGGGATGTTACGCTTAAAAAAGATCTAACCCTGTTTAAGGAGGGCAACAAGAAGGATTTTGGTCTAAGAAAGAGTATCCGCAAAATAAAGAAACGTTACCATAAGGCCGGATATAAGGATTGTAGGATAGAGATGAAATCTGAAAGAAAACAAGAAGCCGGCATGCCCGTGCGTAACATCCGCCTGCTTATTCATGAGGGGCCGCAATATGTTGTAAATTCCGTAAACCTTACCGGAAATTATGCGTTTGATTCAAAAAAGATCAAAAAACAAATATTGACCGGAACTCCGGGGCTTATTGCAAACGGCGCATGGGTTCAGGAAACCCTGGAAGAGGACAAACGTGCCGTTACGTCTCTGTATCTCAAGCAAGGATATATGAATACCGTGGTGAAAGATGAAATAAAATCGCATAAAGACATTAAAGAAAACACAACGTATGTGGACATCACCCTGGACATCAAGGAGGGGGTTCTGACGCAGGTAACGTGTGCAACGATCCATGGACTGAATGTACTATCAGACTCCGAGGCTCTTGAAGCAATCACTTTGAAAAAAGGATCCGTTTTCCGCAACTATATGATTCGCAGTGATGAAAATACGCTGTCTTCCCTGATTTCTGAAAAGGGATACCCTCACGTCACGGTAAAGGGGACTGTGGTCATCAGCAAGGAGAATACCCAAGCGGCAGTGACCTATGAGGTTGATGAAGGTCCTTTTGTTAGAATGGGCCAGGTGGCTTACACGGGGAATTTTCTCACCAAAGGACGAGTTATCGAAAATGAACTTGAACTCAATCCAGGAGAACCGTTTTCGCTGAAAAAATTTTTGGAATCTCAGCGCAATATCCGCGATATCAATGCCTTTGACTCGGTACGTTTTAAAACTTACGGCTTAAAGGAAAAAGAAGATAAAGTGAATTTGCTCCTGGAATTGGAAGAGAAAAAGCCTTATTATATTCAATTGGGCGGAGGGTATGACACAGAAAGAGAATTTTACGCCGACATCCTGGCCGGTGACCGCAACCTTTTTGGATTAAACAAGGAGATTTGGACCCGTATAGAAATCAGCCAGATAGGGTACCGTGGTGATTTGGGCATGGTTGAACCCAGGTTTATGGGAACTCGAATCAAGTCATCAATAAACATGTTTAGTGAAAAAAAGGAAGAGTTTAACACGAATTTCGGAACCAGAAACAGCGGCATTTCAGTATCATTTAACTCCAGACTTTTTCAGAAATTTAAAACGGACATTTCTTTTGTATATGCATATAAGAAGCAGTATCAGTGTGACTATGAACCCTTACCGGCAGGTGAAGAAGATGAATATGATTCCAGACGAATTCTAACCATAAGTCCCTCCCTTATTTATAATTCAACGGATTCTTATATACGCCCCAGAAAGGGGATGTTTTCTTCTTTGCTTCTGGATTTTTCTAAAGGGATCAACAATTCTTTGGATAATTTTTTTAAGTATCGTCTCGAGATCCGGAAATATTATACACCCATGGAAAACCTGACATTTGCGTTGCGAGGACTTTTTGGAGATATTACCCGCTTTGATGACGGCAGCACGATTCCGGAAGACCAGCTTTTTTTCCTGGGGGGCACATCCACCGTTCGGGGATTTGATGAAAACAGACTTCGATTTGACGCCACAGGCAAAGCCGTGGGAGGAAAAACTGCAATCCTGGGCAACATAGAGGCAAGAATTGACTTGGGACCTGATTTCGAGCTTTCTTTTTTTTTCGACACGGGCAGCATCAAAAACGCTATTCTCGACCAAGGTTCGGATGACTTTCGTTCTTCAGTGGGTGTTGGATTGCATTATCTCACACAAATCGGTCCCATGGGGGTCTATTACGGGCACAAACTGGATAGGAAAGCTAATGAAAGTGCAGGGAGTTTTCATTTCACAATAGGGTTTAGATTTTAGTTTTCACTCAATCCTCTCAGTTTTGTCAGGTTTGTTTTGAGCAAGCCTGTTTAGCTCAGTTTCAATAAATTCACTAATAAGCGGTATTCTTGGAGCATTATCAAGTTCTTCACCTGATCTTTTTCTTTTAAGCAATTCATCTGTTTTGATTCGCAGCTCCTTGTCATCAACCGTTTTTCTCAGCAGAATCTCAAATTCCATCGGCACAGGACAATTATATCTTTCGATCCACCGGCAGGCTAATATAGGCCGTAATACATAGAAATATTTCTTGATCCAGATCTCTTCACCTTTTAGATAGTCTATGAATCTGACCCTTTAACGGATAAGCTGCTTTTTTCCGTATGTTCATATTCAAGTCGACCTGCCTCCTGGTAAAGTTCAGCCAATGCTTTTTCAGCTTGTTGATATAGTCCATGAAGCCTGCTTTCCCTTCTCATTAATGGATGACAACCCAGAAACTGATAAATGTAATCAACAGCAACTGAAGCACGATCCATAAGTTCAAAATAATGCCCCTCGTTAATTTGTTGTGAATTATCATCAGCGACCAAGATTGGCTTTTTATCTTTGACTTGTTCTTCCAGGACAGGCTTTTGAAATGCCTTCATGAAAAAACGAATGTCTTCACGCAGTTCATCTGGTGTTTCACCTAAAGGCTCCACGGCAGATTCTGTCCAACCTTCTATCGCCCCATCTTCCTTATAATACACTTCATGAATTTGGTATGTATTTGTATCTGATTCTTTATGGTGCTTTCGAATAACTCTATAATTCCAATAAGACATTTTTTAGGTCCCCTTGTACTCCCTAAATCCTGCAATCAATTCATTGAAACTTTTAGGCTGATATTGATTAAAACTTTCCTCATCTACAAAAACGTAATCATACTTGATCTCTGATTGTGCTTTGTTGATATCAACACACCACTGTTTTAACCTTTCCATTTTCAAAGGCACATCAAGGTCTTCCAGCCCTTTGGTTTCAATAACAAAAACTTCCTGCTCTGATTTCTTGACGACAAAATCCGGGTAATAGTTGGATATATCGCCCTTTGCATTTACGTAATCAATCTTGAAGTGAACAGCCATATAGTTTTTCACATAGGAAATAATATCGTCGCAGTCTTCAAGAAATGCGGCAAACTGTAATTCCAGACGACTGTCACCAATGATTTTGTTAAAAATACTCTTTTTAGGTATAATATATCCCTGCTCTTTAACGACAAATGGCCGTGTCTTCCTCAACTTAATCGTATCACGGATCTTTGCATCTCCCCTGTCCTGCACAGTTAAAGCGTTAATCTGCTTTTTGAATGTTTCCACCAGAGTTTTGCCTGCTTCCAGTTCGGACAGATTTCGCAAGGTGTTCAGGCTGTCAAGGTCAACCGGTTTTTCAAACAATTCATCCCTGATAAAATATTTTACTTTCCCGTACAGCACATCATAACCGCTGACCAGTCTTAAATCCTTCATAATAACACGGGTGAAATATCCCACCACAGAGCGATAGTCGGTAACCGCTCCTGATGAATCAAAACGGAGCAGGTCGTATTTATCTTTCACCTTAACCGCATCGTAAAGATAGATGATGCTTTCAACCGCCTCTTGCTGGGCAAAGTAATATTGAAATTTTTCCATCGTGCCGCCTGCTTTCGGCAGCATATGCTCTTGATTAAACCACCAGTTCAGCAAGGCGATACTGGTACCTGCCGCCCCTTCATAGCCGTTATCCCGCCATGCCTTTATCTTTTTACGCAGTTCATGCACCAAAGGCGGCAACAGCTTTTCATAGCTTGACTCCCGGAGAGCTTCATCTGCCGGAAACCAGCGAACATCCGGGTTGAGAATTGCATGGGGGGAATTGGGAAAATCAGGATGCAGTGCCATTATTCCCCCCCTTTTAGTTTCTTAACCTGTTTATTGTCCACAAGGGTTTTCATTTGAGCAATTGCAATCGTATTCAGTTTATTCAAACGTTCCTGCTGCTGCATACCTTCATTGATAAAATGTGCATTCAGGCTTTCCATGTTGGAAAGGCAAACCAATTGAGAAACATTGGCGTAATCCCGGATATTGCCTTTTTCATCAGGGTTGTCTTTTCGCCATTGTTTGGCAATCTCGCCAAATAAAGCCATATTCAACACATCTGCCTCACTGGCATAAACATGATTGACCTGTTTAGGCGTCAGTTCGGGTGGAATCAGATTTTCTTTAATGGCATCGGTATGAATACGATAATTAATTTTTGCCAGATTGCGTTTAATATCCCAGCCAAGTTGCTTACGTTCATTTTCTTCTTCCTTTAAGCGTTGAAACTCCTTTATTAAATAGAGCTTGAATTCCGCTGAAATCCAGGATGCAAATTCAAAGGCAATATCTTTATGGGCATAAGTTCCACCGCCATATCTCCCTGATTTTGAAAAAATGCCAACTGACTGAGTGAGCTTTATCCACTTGGATGGTGTAAGGACAAAGGCATTGCTGCCGGCTTCATTTTTAACCGTGTCGAATTCGACACGGTTAAAACAGGGATTATTGATTACTTCCCAAATACCGAGAAATTCAACAGTGGAACGGGTTTTCATCCAGTTCTGAATAACAAAACGTGGATCATCACTGTTTTTGTATTTTGCGATATCGGTTAAAGAAATATAGTCTTCCTCTTCTTGCGAAAAAAAATTGACATTGATATTTTTTACAACAAGCTCTGCTTTCCTGCTCATACTGAAACCTCAATAATCTTCATTGTATCATTGCCAAAGATGTCCACCACTTTTACCGCTATCTTGCGCCGACCCGGCGGGCATTCCCGGAACACGCTTTTCAGCTCAATCGACCGGTCTTTTTTGGTACGAAAGGATTGCCACTCATTTTCAAATACATAATCGCCTGTCCATACTTCTTCATAATCGCCAAACTTCAGTTGAACCGGATCTGTGCTGCCGTCAAGATGTATCTGCGCATCGGGTTCTCTTTTTACCCGCACTATCTCCCGCTTGGATTCAAAGTCAAAATCCACGGCCCAGTAATCGATCCAGTCGGTCCAATTCTGTGTCAATACCTCGCGGCTGACAATACCGTTTTTGTCTTTGCTTATCTTGACCACCTGCCCCTTGTCCACTATCACCTTGCTCTTGCCTTTTTTCAGGCTTTCATCAGCGCCTTTAGCATCCTGTGAATAAAAAACGGAAAAATCGGTCAGTTCAACAGCAATGCTGTGTTTGTTTTTACCTTTGCCAAAATGCGGTTTAACTTCAATAAACGACACATCATGGAACACCACCTGATTTTTCTCCACCGCCCGCTTGTCAAACACATCTCGTGGAATGTATTTCATTGCCAGATCAATCCCCTTGGCTTTGGCTTCGTCAAGAATATTAGGGAACAGCCCCATCTCGAACTCAAAACCGAGAATATCCACACGGGTGATATGCTTTTGGCGGCATTCAAGAATGATTTCTTCCACAAACAAACGAGTGACAGGCAGATTCACCGGCCCAACAGCCACCAGCCGTCCGGCCTTTTTGCCCTGAAAGGTTTTGAACTGGCTGACCGTTTCTGCACGATAGGCGTGCAGGATAAGATTGAGGAAATCTTTTTCCTTGGCTTCGAGTTGTTTCTGCTTTTCCTGTTCTCTTAGATTGGGGTTGACGCCTATGTAATGTTGACGTTCGTATTTCCCCAGATTAAGAATTTCAAAGGCGCGCCAGGATTTGTTCTCTTTTTTGAGCTGCCGCTGTACGCCGATCATGCGCTTGCGGGTGGTATGGATAGCAAATTTGCCGAGGTCGGAGCCGATCCATTTGCGGTTCAGTTTTTCGGCCACGGCCAAAGTGGTGCCGGAGCCGCAGAAGAAGTCGGCGACAATGTCGTTTTCGTTGGAGGAGGCCTTGATGATACGGTCGAGAAGAGTTAAAGGCTTTTGGGTTGGGTAACCTAAAGCTTCCTTTGCCGAATTATTGATTTTGTCTAAATCCCAAACATCATCTATTACAACACCTTGCTCCATAACATCATCAAGAAATCTCTTAATTCTCTTACCTCCACCGGCTACCAACTTAAGGCGGGACACTTTCGAACTTTTTGTTTTTGATTATCGTAAAACATCAATTGTCCAAAATTGACATAACATATCCATGTAGGGTGCATTCTATGCACCATGGTGGTGCATAGAATGCACCCTACATAATTTATTGAAATTACAGAATGTCCCGCCTTAAGTTGGTAGCCCCTCCACCAGCATCAGATAGAACATATTCTCTTCCATCATCATCAATTCTAACCTTTTGTTTTCTGGCTTTAACATACTCTTCTTTAGATGCCCAGGGCTGAAAATATGAATTAAAGGTTGTGTTTACTGATTTTGAATAAAAGAAAATATTGTCATGGCGTTTTTCAAATGCTCTGGATAATTTTTTATTCCATCCGCTATAGTGCCAAGCAATTGAGTTGTTAAACAATTCTTTCCCAAACACTTCATCCAAAACCAGCCGAATATAACTATTCACCCGCCAGTCACAATGCACATAAATAGACCCATCCTCGGTCAGCAAATCCCGCATCAGCACCAGCCCTTCGTAGATCATACTGATAAAGGAATCCGCACCCTTGCCCCATGTATCGCGGTAGGCGATTTCTTCCAGTATCCCAGGCTTTTTGGTCAGGGTCTCTCCGCCAATTTCAATATCCATTGAAAAGTCCGCACCCACATCAAATGGCGGATCAATACAGACCAGTTTGATGCCGCCCTGCGCCTCGATCTCTTCTCTAAGCGGCCCGTTTTTCAGCGAGGACATAATCAGCTTGTTATCTCCCCAGATCAGCTTGTTGTTCCAGCCCTTTATCTGCCGGCCCGTCTGCATGTCAAAAAGGTCCATCTGCAATTTGACGGCTTTCTCCTCGCGCGGCTCATCAACCTGCTCAATCACCTGAAACGGCAGCACCACATTGCAAACCTCACTGGTCTTCCCATTCCAAACCAGCTCCACCTCCCGCTTATCCTCAAACAGCAAAAACCGATACTTCTCCGGCAGCGGCTTGCCTTTCTCCAGATACCGGTTAATATCTCTTATCTCATTATCCGTCAGTTTCATATGCTTGCCTTTTCAGCTCCTTCTCAAATTTTTCTACCCATAAATTTTGTTCAGTGCATGTGAGTGTTCAACGGATGGCCGATCACCTGACAAAAACAGCGGCCAGTAACTTTGAGCAACCAGTAACAGTGTCAGGTTTAAAATAACTACAAAAAACCGAAACACGTTTTTCTTCAGGTGCATTGGCGTGGCTATGGTTCGTATTCCTCAATATTTAATATTTCTCCAGAATCAAATTGTTCTTTTATTTCGTCTATCGTTATATCTGATTGTAAAAGATGAATTAAAAATTCAATCCATTTATCATTATACACATAGTCGTCATGAGGCTCATCATAATGACAATAATCAGTATTTGTGTCAAATGGATCGTCTGCGCCTCCTGGCGGACGAATACCAAAAACAGTATAAATATATCTATGTCTTGGGTGATTCAGAATCTTTTCGACCAATGTTTCATTCACTTTATCAATGACTTGCCCTGGCTTTAATCTGCCTACGTTAACTCCTTCTACCTTAATTTTTCTGTCTTTGACTAACACTGTTATTTTCTCATATAGTTCTTTATCGTTTTGTTCAAGTTTATCAAAATTTACAAATTCTATCGCAAGATCATTTCTATTTGTGTTAGATATTTTCGGAATTTGTAGTAATTTAATGCTATATTCCTGAGAGTTAAAAGTGTCTTCATCCAGTGATGTTCTGTATTTATTAACATAATCTATTATTTCTTTTAGGTCTCTCGAAAGAGCAATTTTACTTGATTTCATCTGTTCTTTAGTGCGGAGATGTGAAAATTGAAGAGAATAAACCAATGATTCATTAAGCGCATATTTATTTCCAAATAACTCTATCAGCAAATTTTCGTAATTATATAGAAATGCTTGGCATTCGCCAAATATTAAAATGTCAACTTCACGTTTTTCTATATGTCTGTGTTCAATTTTATTTCGCAATAGAATAAAAAACTGCAAATTCTTCTTAACTGGTTTTTTTAATTTTCCATATTTTCTTATACAAGTAGATAGCTCCCATGCTTTCCTTTCACCATCAATAGTTTCATATCGTCCAGTTTTCTTTTTATAAAAATATTTATTGCCCATGGTATGATTAAAATAAGCATGAAATAGCCTCATCCATGATATTACCATTAGCGCTATGAATCCCTCACATCTAAAGGTTGTTCTTGGCTTATTATAAATCTCAACGGCGAGTAACGCTGAATCAATAGATGATTGTAATAGTGTTTTTGTCCGTCCTTTTCGTAGAGATACAGACATAATTTTAGAACCCTAACCATTAAATGTTAAGAAATAAATCAGTGATATTTGATATTAACAGGTCGTTTCTTGATTGTTGCAATGTCTTAATATTGCACTGTTTTTAATGAAAAGGCAAGAATTATATAATCCTAAGCAAGATAGGGGGAAGCGGGAATATTGGAGCTGCAAATGTGGGAGAAAAAGCGAGCTGAATGTACGTTTTTCATTGTGCAAAATGGCCTTATCGATTCAGACGTATTTCATTCGTCCAACAGCCACTTCCAGGCCGGTACGATTTCGAGGTGCTTAGGGCAAATATTTCTGCAAACTTTTTTTCTTCCTCGATTCCCATCATAGTACGAGAAATATCTGGAGGGATATCTTTCCCTATGGCGATTCTTTTTGCTATTCCGCCAGGATTGTAAGGCAGGAGTTCGCATGTGGCAATTCCTGCGCTTTTCAGGAAACGAGCTATCTGAGTCAGGTTGTCGGTTGTTGCGGTAATTTTGGGCACAAGGGGCAGCCTTGGTATGATTCTGACGTTTGGCTCCTTTACAAGATCAGTAAGATTGCTCAATATCTGTTTATTGCTTTTTCCGGTATATTGTTCATGTTTACGAGGATCGTAGAGTTTAATATCATAAAAGATGAGGTTAATATATGGCAGAAGTTTTGTTTTAAATTCACCAAGGTTAAACATGCCGGACGTCTCTATTGCAATGTGGACGTTATTCGCCTTCAATTCCTTCATGACTTCACCAACGTAATCCATATAGAGCGTTGGTTCACCGCCCGAAAAGGTTACGCCCCCTTTTGAGGTTTCATAAAAAATATGATCACTCAGGAGTATTTCAATCAAGTTGCTGACGGAATAGTGCTTGCCGACAATCTTGAGTGCTGTTGTCGGGCACTCTTCAGCGCATTTGCCGCAGGCCGTGCACCTGTCCCGGATGATCCTGCCGGTATCTTCTAAACTTATGGCGTCCTCGGGACAAACCGCCTTGCAGTCGCCGCAATTTATACAAAGTTGGGGATAAAAGGCGATTTCCCGGCCGCTCTTCATGGACTCCGGATTATGGCACCAGAGACAGGAAAGAGGGCATCCTTTCATAAATACGGTGCTTCTTATACCAGGCCCGTCATCAAGGGCAAAGTGGTGTATGTCGAATATTAAGGGCTTGCGCATGGGCTTGCAGTAAATGACCGAGCTCAGAGGACCGGGTTTTCACCACTTAAATAAAAAGTCCCCCTCTCTTTTCTCGTTCATCATTCGATTATAAGGGTTAAAAGCATGACCTCGCTACCGCGTTTGACTTTTACTGGAATGTTATCTCCTATTTTAAATTCAACTAAAACACGTTCAATATCATAAAATCTCCGGACTTTCCTATGAGCGAATTCCAGGATACTGTCTCCCTTGCGGACCCCAGCCTTGGCAAAAGGATATCGTTCGAACACATGCAGCACAAGAACGCCCTCATCAGACTTTCTATTTAGCACTTTTAACCCGACTTTATATCTCTGTCCATATGTGCCGTGACGCAGTACCTCAAGTATTTTGCGGTATTTCTCTGCTTCCTCTCTTCTTTTTTTCTCATTATAATACGACTTCAAGTAGTTGCGGGCATCAGTGAGAGTATTGGGATCTAAACCACCTTCCTGCAAGATCTTGATATGGAGCTCAATCCAGGGAATCTTTTTTGTGCAAGCTTTCCAGGACTTGATGGTATCTTTGTAAGTGATGTGCCAGTACTCGAACGTTTTTTGAATCCCTCGGTCAGCCCTTTCATAGTCTCCAAGCTCATAGTATAACTTGGCCATATATCCAGTTCGTGACTCCGCTAAGCTCCTGAATTTAGATGGTAATTTTTCGAATTCCACTATAAGGTATCCATAAATAAGTGCGAGTTCATCTATAGCTATCTCAAGGTGTGAGCTCAATGCGCCATCCTTTCTGAAAAAACGCATGAAGATGTTATCTAATTTTTTAATCGCTTTGTTGTGAAGTTTGTGAGATCGAATGTCATTACCGGTTGCCAGCTTTGCTGCTTGATAATATTCACGGATTGATTCTGCATCATCCTGGGCATGTTCAAGTGCCTGAGCTAGATAGAAGTGATACAGTGCCTTATGCGGTTGACTCTCAATGGCCTGAACAAGGAGATCAAGACCCTCTATCCTATCTTTCGGGGAAGTTAACGCACGTACAAAACCAAGCAGGGCAAGCACCTCCGGCTCGTCAGGAGCTACCTTAAGGGCTCTTTCCAAAACACTCAGAGCATCGTGCAGGTTATCATTATATATTAGGAGACGGGCCTCTTCCAGCAGCAGTTTAAAGTCATTTTTCAGATGTAAATCAAGTGCCTGCACATGATATACTCGAGACAGAATATCGTTAACCATTGGAAATGGCTCAATTTCCAGATACAGCTTTTGCTGCATTGCGGTTATTATTCGTCGGTGAGTATCAATGTTGTTTTCGTCCAGTTCCAAAGCCTTCTGATATGCTTCGATGGCTTTATTAAGTTTAAAGTGTTCAGCAAAGCGGTCACCAACTTCCAGCAAAATTTTCACTTCCCTCTTAATTTCTCTGTGTTGTCGCACTTGCTGGATGATCTGAGAACCACCAACGATTGTTGCGATGATAACTCCAATGAGCCCAATAAGAACGGAAATTTTTTTAAATGAAAACGACTTCGACTTAGAATTCTGAGGTAGCTTTTTATTTTTATTCATACCCTGCCTGCTACCATTAATTGCAGATGTTTAGCCATATAAGCAAATTTATAAAGGTAGTTAAGATTGCCGTCAATAGTTACATCCTGCCTCAGAATTGAACCAAGGATGTCGGGTTTTGGTGAAAGGAGATAGTTCATAAGCGCCTTTGCATTGCGGAACGTCACAGTGATATTTGTCCTGTCTATAGCCTTTTCATAGACTTTCATTCGGTTGCCTCGAAAAACAGCAGCCACTGTAATCTTGTTATCTCTGCTCTTAAAAAGATATCTGCCGTTAAAGTTTTCGATGTTTCTTTTGAAGTCTTTATTAAGAAAGAAAACCAGGCTCATTAATTTCAGCAGCAGTTCGAGGAACTCTTCTGCAACCTCAGATTCAATGCAGTTGAGAAAACGTTTCTGCAAAGTCTTTGCCCGGATATTACGCAGCAGAATAAAATTTGAAATATTTTCCAGCATCACAACCTCCTGAACTTAACGCACCTTCGGCGCGGACTTTCAGTCTGTGATTATATTGTTTTTTCGTAGGGGCGATCCTTGTGATCGCCCTGATTAGGGCGAATACAAGATTCGCCCCTACATTGTACCGATAAAACAATAACACTATGAAAAACGGAAATTCCCATACTGTCAAGTTACTCAAAAGCCAGCATAGATTTATGTTTTTCGGGAAAGGGCACAGCCTTTCCGGTTTTTATGTTGTATGCGGTCCTTGTGATAATCTCCTCTTTCATTGCTTCGTTCAGGTCCTTAAAGTACGCTGAATAGCCGGAAACTCTTACCAGCAGTTCCGGATACTTGTCAGGATTATTCCTGGCATCAATAAGATCCTCGTAAGACATAATATTAAACTGTATATGGAGCCCGCCATAACGGAGATATGCCTCGACCGCCTGACCAAATGTCTTAATATCTTCTTCACCCTCAACAGACGGATATTTGAGGTTAAGCGCTTCGCCGCTTGCTATGCATTGGCTTTCAAGCCCTCCTACTGCTTTAAGGCATGCTGAAAGATCATTGGCTGCCTGTGATACCGGAGTAATGCCGCTGGCAAATACCTGGTATGCTTTCCTGCCGTTCGGAAGGGCTCCTGACAGTTTACCCTGACCGGCATGGTTTGTCATGGTCCAGTAGCCTGGTCTGTACTTTCCGCCCCTGTAATTAGTGTGGCTCTGGTAAAAATCATACAGAAAGCGAATCAGATTGTGAGAATTCTTTTTTGCGATAGAGTCTTCAGTACCGTATTTCGGGGTTTTGTTAACCAGGTAAGCGTGCAGTTTTTCATAACCCTCAAAATCGGCCTTCAGTGCCTTTAAGAGTTCATTGAAAGTACATTTCTTATCGATAAATACTGCTTTTTCGACAGCGTTCAGAGAATCTACTGTATCGGCAAATCCGATATGCGTGGCCCCCGATGAATTATAAAGAGCGCCTCCGAATATGAGGTCTTTACCTTTTTCCATTGGTCCTTCAAAAAATGCGGAAAGGAGTGGCGACGGCAGAATTTCCTGATAAGCATGCCCAAAATATTCGTTTAAATCAATTGCCTTTCCTATAAGCCACTCTGACTGGTTTTTGAATGCTTCCCAGAACTTTTCAAAGCTATTGAATTGTGAGGGATCACCGGTTTTGGGGCCTATTTGCTCATCTCCGGTTACAGGTCTTTTTCCATTATTTAAAGCCAGTTCAAGCACAGACACGAGATTCAGCATGATGGAGCTTGATGCATCGTAACTCCTTCCGGCAGAAGCCAGTTCCACGCATCCAATGACGGCATAGTCTCTTGCGTGTTCAAGTTTAGTCCCCTGATTTTCAAGAACCTTAATAACTGCAACATCATTATGAATTGCCGGAACCGCCTTTGTGTTCACAATAACTTCGGCCAGTCTGTCGCGGTACTCTTCTGAATTCTTCTCGTAGTGATAGCGGGAGTTTAAGCTTGGATCCCTTGTTTTTAACAATTCCGTGATCCGCAGCATGATATAGGTGAGGTCGTTCACGGCATCTTCGCCATTTTCGTCAACCCCACCAACAGTCACAGCCGGCACTGTGCCTGCCCCTCCCCAAAGTTCTTCAGCCGTCTCAGGCACAAGATTGGTATTATCGTTGAGTTTCAGCCAGAAACAGCCTGCCAGTTCCATGGCTTCTTTTACAGTCAGTATCCCCTTATCAATATCTTCTTTATAGAATTTATAGAGGATCTGGTCCAGCCTTCCAGGACTCATGGCCATATTAATGTTTTCAGCATGTATTGCCACCTGCACTATCCATATAGAGTTAATGGCCTCCCGAAAAGTCCTCGCGGGTTTTGCAGGAACGCGGTCGCACACCTCTGCTATCTTTTGAAAGTTCTCTTTCCTGGATGGGTCGTGTTCCTTTGCAGCAAGCTCGGCCGCCTTTTTGCTGAGATTCTGTGCGTACCCGATAACGCCTTGCATGGCTATCTGTACAGCCCTGTAAAACTCAAGCTTCTGCCTGTTTTCTTCAGTGAGGTTTTCATCCTTCTTTAACTCGGCCTCCTTTAAAGCAGCCTGCTCAATGATATATTCCACTCCTTTATCAAGGGCTACCTTGTAATCAGGCACTGTGTGGGAAATACAGCCCACCTTGCTTGCAATGAAAAAGACAATGCGTTCAAGTATTCTCATGCATTCAGGATTATTGTGTTTTTTTCTTGTATACTCGAATATATTTCTCTCCATCCAGTAGGGATTAATGTTAAAGTTTAATTCGTCGGCCTCCTTTTTAGAGAGTATCAGGGGGTTCTTTTCTCTTGTACTTATGGTGTCGAGTTCCGGCCAGATCGTCATACCCGTCCATTCAGGATAGACAGGAGCGCCAAAGGGCTTGGTTGTGGTTGTCCCGGCCAGAAGACTGTCATCAAAAAAGAGTGGAGCCTTGTTAGAAAGGAAATGCTTTGCAGCATTGGCATACCTGATTTCCGCCGATTCTCTATCGGATGACATATCCCTTAAATATTCGGTGTAATATCTTGCCCGCTCGATACAGACCCTGGGTTTTTCACTTAAAAGCCCTTTCCTTAATTGTTTGAGAAGAGGTAGGTTTTCAAGGGAATATTCCTTTAATCTGATGTCCTGTAAGGTTACGGCTCCCATAATTTACCCTCCTTTCAATTTATAAAATCGCTTTGTGATTTAAGGAACTCTATACAAGGCAATCATTCTATCCAGCGCAAATTCCACAGGCTGGAAGCAATTCATGAAGAACGTAAAAACGGTGTGCTATGGCCGCATCATGAAAACACTTCCAATCGCTTGTCAAAAAATCGTCCCGATAGCGATAACAACTATTATTATGATTAAGTCTTCCGAGGGCCTTGTATTTCCAAGAATCCTTACCCTGAGCATCGTAGGTGATCTTATCTTGCAGGGGACCGCCATCAACCTTAAATGTTCCGTTTGAAATTGCTTCAAGCCAGGCCTTATGCCGATCCTCTCCTTTCTCATCCTTGAAGCTCTTAAAGCAATGTTCAATTTGATCCAAATTATCAGTATCAAGTGCATTGCTTGCCTGCCGTGTATCAGCCCCAAGATACCTTCTCATGACCTCTAAGATATGTTCAGCAGCCTCCCGAAAACATTTCCCGTTATCTCTGGAATGCTTCTCTCCTCTGCCATCTGTATAGCTCCAACTGATGTAGGGCAAGTCGGGAAGAGTGCAGGCACGGCCATGCCCTATAGGAGGAGCCACGTCATCTATGATATCATTGACTCCTGCCCTCAGGCTGTCCAATATCTTTCTTGTCCAACTCACTTTTTTCTTGGATTTAAGTTCTTTTGGATCCTCTACTTCGTTAATTTCATGAATAATCCCGGCAAATCCCTGGTGTGCCCAGGTGTCGGCATAAACATGCAAGGCAAGCCCAAAACGATGAAAGCCGTATGGCTTGTCTGCTTGACGTATCGCCTCGTCTATCATTGACTGCGCCACCGGGCTGTTAGGTTTGGCAACCAGACGGTGAATAAAAGACTTGCTTTGCGCAGCGTACTCAACGTTCCCCGGAAGAAAATGAAAAGGCAACCATATATCAAGATTATCACTTAAATCCAAATTCTTCATATCAAGAGCTTTATGTGCTGTGATGCTCCTTTTAAACAAGGCGCCGTTTTCAAAGTGAATCAGCCCTCCATGAACAGCATCATCCACATATTGGGATGCATAGGAAAGCCTTTCGGAATCCTCCTTGCTAAAACCGGCAATTCTGGCCAGGACATAGATTGTTCCATGATGAAAGTCTATCTGCATTTGTTTTTCCTCCTTATTGTGAAAGGGTTACTTATGCTGAAGCCTATTTGTCCGTATCAAAGAGAATGAAATCTTTTACAGCGTGCCAGTCATCATCCATCAACATAAAGTAGCCGAAGTTTTCATATTTGTACAGGGCGTGGTCTGTTCCCGGGTCATATGGAATTCCCGGCTCGGTGGAATAGACCAACTGGCCAAGATACAATCCATCGGCTATTCTTACTACTTCGTCGAAACAGAGGTGATCAGGGGGCATAGTATGAAATTCAGGCCAGCGATAATTGAACTGGAGGAGCTCCTTTTCCCTGTTTTCCGGGTTAAATGACTTGCCGTTTGCGGCGATAAAGTAAAAACTCTTTACGTGAATTTCCTTCCTCTTCTCCTCTTCATCCGGATACTCCACGACCATTCCTATCTTATCCAGATGCTCGATAAAAGCGGTAGCAGGAAGAGAGAGGTCAATGTCCTTTCTATACGTATTTGCGCCGAGTATGATGGGTTCCACCCCTTCATAGTACCGTGCATTATCACCGATGTACCTCTTTATATCATCCACCGTGGTGCTGGCGAAGGTCTTGCCTGACCAGGGAGAGAATGGCCTGATCGCCGGATATAGATCGTTCAGGACACTCCGGTCAAATTTCGTCAAAAAGCCGGCATTCTTGAAAGACACAACGCCTCCGTGCAAAAAGTCGTTAATGCCGTCAGGCCGCTCACCACACATGAAGATCTTATGCAGCTCATCAAAATATTTGTCTTTGAAGGAATCTCCTTTTTGGATACCCTCATAAATATCCTGGAGATAGTGCAGAATGGTTGGCCGGTCTCCCAGTGCTTCTTGAATGGCTTTGCTCTCCGGGCATTCTATGAAGGTAAACGTGGTAAATTTTTCATGCAGATCATCAGCTATCGTATATGTCAGATCAGGAAAAAGTTTGTTCTTTTCATGAAGCCACGTGTCGTCCATGAGGGCAAAATATCCGAAATTTCTGTACTTATAATCTTTCGCTTGCACTTTTGGACTGTATTTTTCAAAAAGGTGTTTTGGGGCAGTGGCGTAGTAGAGCTTGCCCAGGTAAAGGCCTTTTGATATTTCTACTATCTCGTCTATAAGAAGCCTGTTGGGAAGGCGATTCGACAGGCTCTCCCATCGATAGTTCAGGGCAATGACTTCCTTTTCCGGATGTTCAGAGTCTACTGAAAGAGCTTTCTGAGCAATAAAAAGTCCGCCTTTTGCGTGTATCCATGAACGTTGTCTTCTTTCGGGCTTTGGAAGACTTTCCATGTCTATGACAGCGGAAAGGAGATAGTTCGAAAGTTTATTTACAATGTTTTTGTTCTCCTTCCTGAAGGAATTTATTCCAAGACAGGCCGTTTCTTTGCTGTCTTTAAAGCCTTCTGTCAATTCGTCTAATCGCTTCTGATCAATTTTTTTGAAGTTTTTACCCGCCCATGGAGATGTCTTGGAAAATACTCTTCCGTAAAGGGTCTGAAGGATGTCAAGCTCTTCTCCGATCCCAAGTTTTCGACGGGCATCTTCAACCACTGTGTAAATATCGAGCCCTGTTTTGAGACTGATGGTAATACCATGGTGATAGCCGTCCATATCTCCGGCGGTCCTGCCGCAAAGAAAGAGCGTATCCAGTTTTTTTCCTGTTTTCCCATGAGATTTACCCTTGTTCAAAATCTCTGCGTAGTAATGAATAAGTTCTAACGGAGTTTTTTTGCCCTTCATATCTTCTCTTAATATCTCTTGAAGGAGCGGGTCTTGCATATTACATGATTCGACAAATGTGAAAGGTCGCGACAGCTCCACAACAGGAGACTCTCCAGCCATCTTATCCGTCTTTTGACCGCAGGCCGGAAGAAACAACAATGATAACATAATGCATATTGCTTTTATTTTCATGATATTACCTCCTGTTTCTTTTTAACTAAATTGAGCGAATTTTTACTCGACCTGTACCAATTTTTCCCCTTGCATCAACTTATACGGCCAATCGACAAAACCATCTCGATTAACGCCATCTTAAAAAATTATTTTATCTTTGTTTCCGCGAATTTTTGTAAAGCTTTTGGTGCAAAAGCAGCAAGTAAAAATCCAAATGTAATGTAAATCCCATTGCTTGCATTACCATCTTTAAGAAGAATTGTTAAAAACCCAAAAATTATTGCCGCTATCAAAGCAATAAAACTCATTAATCGCATAGATGAAATATTTCCATTATCTTCTTCAAAAAGTCCAGCTCTTTTTCCTTCGGTTTCATTTTTTTGAGAATTGTCGGTCATGTTTGTATCCCCTCTTAAATAATATTTGAATGCCTAACTTAATACCATATACTCCGCAAATGCTGCCTGCCACATCCGCAAAAAAATCCATTATATCAGCATTCCTGGATGGCACAAAATACTGGTGAACTTCATCACTCAGACCATAAAGAGATGATGACAATATGCTGAGCATTATCACCATATTTATATTTTCTTTGAATCGTTGGGCTCTGAATGCCATGAAAAAGAGACCTCCAAGGATGGCATAGGCAAAAAAATGAATGACTTTGTCAATATAAGGCAGGCTTGGAATCTTTTCAGGGAAATGATAAGAAGACTGAATAAAGATCAAAAGACAGTAAAGCAGTATGGGAAGCCAGTAATATATAAATTTTTTACTGCCTGATAACTTCATATTACCACCCGGTAGTTGGTCTTCTTTGCCCGAATAATGCTTCACATGGCGAATTTTTTGTAACATGTTTTTTAAGCTTGCTGCACCATAAAGACTGAAAAGTCCGGCAACTGCCGTCCATTGCCTCCAGCTTCGCAAAGTCGGCGTGCTTACACTTCAGATCACACCATTTTATTCTGTGGGTTGTAATGCCGGCATTATCTGTTGTCATAAATTCTTATTATCTATTTCTTAAAAAATATTTAATTCCAGCTCCCTGCCCCTTATATTGGCAAGAACTTTATTTAAAAAATCTTCATGCGTGACTCCAAATCTGACCTTGCCGTCCAGAGTTCTTACTGAAAGAGTGCCGGCTTCTTTTTCTTTCCCTCCAATTGTAAGGATAAGAGGAATTTTGCTCAACTGGGCATCACGAATTTTTTTGTTAAGGCTTTCAGTTCTGCTGTCAACCTCTGTCCGCAATCCCTGCTCTTCAAATTCTGTTTTTACGGAATTTGCGTAAGGAACAAGCTCATCATTAATTGCCAGAATAGCAACCTGTACCGGAGACAACCATAAAGGAAACTTTCCTGCAAAGTGTTCAACAAGTATACCGAAAAACCTTTCAATAGAGCCGTAAATTACCCTGTGAATCATAATGGGACGGTGTTTTTCATTATCCTTTCCTATATAAGAAAGATCAAATCTTTCAGGCAGAGACATATCAAGCTGCACAGTCCCGCATTGCCATGTGCGGCTGAGCGCATCTTTTATGTGCATATCTATCTTCGGGCCGTAAAATGCACCATCGCCCTCGTTTATTTTATAGTCCGTGCCGTAGGAATCAAGCGCTGCTTTTAAACCATCTGTAGTTAATTCCCACTGCTTATCCGATCCTATTGACTTTTCAGGTCTTGTGGAAAGCTCAAGATGAAAACCAAGACCAAAGGTTGAATAAATCCTTTTAACCAGCCTCAGAACTTCAACGATTTCATCTTCTATCTGTTCTTCAGTCATGAAAATATGAGCATCATCCTGATGGAAAGCTCTGACCCTGAAAAGGCCGTTCAGCACTCCGCTCAGTTCGTGACGGTGGACAAGCCCGATTTCAGCGGCACGAACAGGCAAGTCCTTGTATGAATGAGGTCTCATGCCATACAGCAGCATTCCGCCGGGACAGTTCATCGGCTTTATTGCGTACTCCACATCATCAATAACAGAGGTGTACATATTCTCCCGATAATTATCCCAGTGCCCGCTCTTTTCCCATAAAGAACGGTTAAGCATAATCGGTGTCTTTGTTTCAACATATCCTGCTTTTCTGTGTTCCCATCTCCAGTAATCTAAGAGTGCATTCCAGACATTCATTCCCTTTGGGTGGAAAAAAGGCATGCCCGGCGCTTCTTCGTGAAAGCTGAAAAGATCGAGAGCCGCACCAATTTTTCTGTGGTTCCTTTTTCTGGCCTCTTCAAGGAAATTCAGATAGGCTTTAAGCTGTTTCTTGTCAAAAAACGCCGTACCATAAATTCTCTGCAACTGGGCTTTTGTCTGATCAGCACGCCAGTAAGCACCCGAAACTTTCATTAATTTTATTGCTTTTATAAATCCGGTATGGGGAAGATGCGGGCCGCGGCATAAATCCGTAAAATCTCCCTGCTCGTAGAAAGATATTGTTCCATCTTCAAGCTCTGAAATCATTTCGAGTTTGTATGGCTCGTTTTCGTAAAATTGAAGTGCTTCGGATTTTGAAACCATCTTGCGTTTAAAAGGAATTTTTGCCTTTATTATTCGTTTTATTTCTTCCTCAATTTTAGGAAAATCGTCTTTTGAAATCGGCTCCATATCAATGTCATAGTAAAAGCCATCTTCAACAACAGGCCCGATAGTCAGCTTGGCATCTTTATAAAAATGCGAGATTGCCTGCGCCATGACATGTGCTGCACTGTGGCGAAGTATTACCAGAGCTTCCTTGTCTTTGTTTGTGATAAGGCGCAGCCGGCAATCATCAATAATTCTTTCACTCAAATCAAGCAGCCTGCCATCAACTTCAACAGCAATTGAATTTCTCGCCAAACCCTCTGAAATACTCCTGGCTACATCCAGGCCGGTTGGCGCATTCTCAAAACTTTTTATACTTCCATCGGAAAGAACTATGTTTATCATTATATTCTCACCAGAAAATAAATTTTTACGAAATCGTCATAATTGTTGACCCCGAATCAAACCAACATATATAAAGGACTCGAAACCAACTAAAATAATTGCCTATATAAAAACCACTACAGAATAAAACTTAAGTTAAAGTAACAATTTAGCCTTTTGAAAAAGAATCTGACAGGATAAGCCTCCAGAGGCGGGCAGGCAAGGATAAACAAAATTTGTAAGCGTTCACGGAACATTGAAATTAGAAATTAGAAATTTGGCCTTCATGCTTTTGTACTGTTCTTCCCAATTTCCGATTTCAAGCCGTGAACGGCTACAATAATTTAAATCCTGAATATCTTGTAAATCCTGTCCAAAAAAATAATATTTAAAAAAGCTAAAGTATTACAAGTTAAAAAATTTAGGCGAAATGGTCTTGCCGGTCAAGAAAAAAACTTTATTTATGAAAACTAAATATACACTAATAAGCACTAAAACAGATCTTGAAAAAATTACAAGGGATTTAAAAAAGGAAAAGTCCATTGCCTTCGACGTAGAAGCGGACTCAATGTATCATTTTAAAGAAAAGGTCTGCCTGATCCAGCTTGCTACGAAAAAAAAACATGCTGTAATTGATCCTTTACAGATCCAAGACCTCTCTTCGCTTAAAAGCCTTTTCTCAAATAACGATATTAAAAAAATTTTTCACGGTGCCGACTTCGATGTACGCAGTCTTTACAGGGATTTCAATATAAAAATTAAAAATCTTTTTGATACCCAGCTTGCCTGTATGTTTTTAGGAATCAGGGAAACGAGTCTGGATGCGGTACTTAAAAAAAGATTCAACATCAGTCTTAATAAAAAATACAGGAAAAAAGACTGGTCCAAAAGACCTCTGCCGGAAGAGATGATAGAATATGCTGTAAAAGACACGACATATCTTATTAAACTTGCAGATATTCTGGATAAAGAACTCAAAAAAAATGGCCGTACTTCATGGGTTCACGAAGAATGTGAAATTTTAAGCAAAGTAAGACCCGCCTTACTCAATAGCGAACCATTATTTATGAAATTCAAAGGAGCCGGCAAGCTAAACCCTGAATCTCTTGCTGTCCTTGAAGCACTTCTTCAGTTTCGGTTAAGCGTGGCTGAAAAAAAAGACAAGCCTTTGTTCAAGATAATTGGCAATAATTCCCTGATAAAAATTGTTAAGGAAAAGCCTGCTGACCTGAGGCGATTAGAAAAAACAAAAGCATTAAGCCAAAAACAGATTGAAATGTATGGCGATGCCATAGTCAGGGTTGTAAACAATTCCATGAAGCTGCCTGCAGCAGACCAGCCTGTTTATCCGCGCAGGAAAGCTCCGGTTTTACCACCTGAAGTTCCATTAAGGGCAAAGGTTGTTAAACGCTGGAGAGATTCGAAAGCTAAAGAATTAGGATTAGATCCAGCTATAATCTGCAATAAATCAATTATAAACTCAATTGCAATTCAAAACCCAACGTATTTAATAGATCTTTCAAAGATTAAAGAAATGAAAAAATGGCAGAAAAAAGAATTTGGCAAAGATATAGTGGCTGTATTGAAAGATTGGTAACGGTTCACGGCTAACGGTTACAAAAAGGATAATTGAAATGAAACTCGCAAAGATAACAATTATTATTTCTCTGGTTTTAGCATTTTTATTCTTGTGTAATGCAAACCGCGATGTCCAGTGCGCTGAGAATGAAAATCAATGTTTTAAATGCCATACCAGCGCTAAAAATCTTATAAAAATTACACGGGAAATAGCTGAAACCAGCCCGTCCAAACCTGCAATTTCTTCTGAAACCTCAGGTGAAGGTTGAGGAGGCTTTGTGGAGCCGTTGGCTCCGCATGAGAAGGTGTTTGTTGACTCCTCTTTTACAGAAGACGAAAATCATGGTAAAATTGGATGTCATGAATGTCATGGAGGTAACCCCGATGATCCTGACTGGAAAACAGCGCACAAAGGTGTAATAAAAGACCCTTCATTTCCTGATCCTTCAAACACATGCGGATCATGCCACGATGATATTGCCAGGCATTACAAAAGCAGTCTCCATATTAATCTGGGGCCATTCAAAAAAATTATCGATAAGCGGTCAAGTATTGACAAAATTGTGCATTCAAAAGTCGATGATGCAAGAAAATCTCATTGTACTTCCTGCCACAGCAGTTGCGGTCAGTGCCACATCAGCCGTCCTGAATCCGTGGGTGGAGGCCTGTTGGATAGTCATATTTTTCAAAAAAAGCCCCCAATGAACCTGGTATGCACTGCCTGCCACGGAAGCCGAATAAAAAATGAATATTTTGGTGAAAACAAAGGGCTGCCTCCTGATATACACAAAGAAAAATACTTCAAATGCAGTAACTGCCACAAGGCAGATGAAATGCATGGTGACGGCAAGGACTATGCAAACCGGTATGAAGTTGAAAACGGTCCTAAGTGTTTGAACTGCCATGCAAATATTTATGATCCAAAGTCATCAACAAACGCAAAGCAGCACATATTACACAGAGACAGGGCCAGTTGCCAGGTCTGTCATTCAGTAAAGTACAAGAATTGTTATGGTTGTCATGTAGGAAAAGACAAACAGGGCATTGAATGTTTTAAAACAAAACGCTCAACCATTGATTTTAAAATAGGTTTTAATTCTCTTAAAAGCAAAAAAAGGCCCGAAAAGTTTGTTGTCGTACGCCATATCCCTGTAGATCAGGGAACCTTCGCTTATTATGTTGATAACGGCCTTTCCAATTTTGACAAACTTCCCACATGGAAACCTGCAACTCCTCATAATATCAGGAGGCAGACCCCACAAAACAAAACATGCAATTCATGTCACGGAAATACCAATCTTTTCCTGCTTGAAAAGGACGTAGAACCGGCTTATAAAAATGCAAATAAAAATGTTATTGTATCGCCGGAAATGATACCGAAAAAGATAAACAAATAGAAACAACAGTTCAGTAAGGCACAAAAACATGTAAAAAGTCGAGAGGTCAATCACTCAACCAATTTTCCACTCGACCAACAAATACCAGAGGAGAATTTTATGAAAAGATATTCGAGGCTTATTGCTTTATTATTAGGAGTCAGTCTTATTATAGGTGGTTGTACAACGCCCAAAGTAATGACCACCATAGATCTAACTACTCCAAAAGTGATGACCACCAAAGATCTGGTCGCTGAAGCCAACGAACATGTAACCAACGTTCCTGTCTCAGTTGCAAAGGAGTTGCTCGATGAAGGAGGGTATATCTTTCTTGATGTAAGGACAGCAAAAGAATTTAAAATGGGTCATATACCGGGGGCCGTTCATATTGAGAGAGGCTTGCTGGAATTTATGATTAACAATCAAGTACCTTATAAAAATGCCCAAATCGTCGTTTACTGCAAGGTAGGAGGGCGCGGATCACTTGCCGCCCATACTCTGATACGCATGGGATATAAAAACGTTAAAAATATTGAAGGCGGCTGGGTTCCCTGGGAAAAGGCCGGTTATCCTGTTGAGTAATTCTCTGCCCTAATTTAACGTAACAGTTCACGAGGCTGGTCGGGTAGAAATACGGCGCACTGCAACTTAGGTAAATGCTTGGCTGTTTCGGCGTTTCCGCTTTACGTACCCGTTTAGCATTCTCCATATACGTGTTTCCGCAAGCCCCCCTCTCATCCCGGACGGTCGAATTTCCCGAGTCCGGTTGGCAGCAGTAGCATTTCCCAAATGTCCCTTCCCATTTTGATCGAAACTTAAGTGCTCGTCCACATACAGCAATTCCCGCCCGTCACCCAGCAAATTCTTTTTTTATCATATGTGGAGAAATTTGAATGTTTACACAACATGTTGTGTTAAGTAACGCAGATTTTTTGATTAGGAAAGCCTTTTTGGGGGGAAAAAGCATAAGAGAATCAGTTCTGAAATCAAGGCAGTCTGCTTTCAAACATAGATATCCCTTCCTGACAAATGCCTGACTTCTTTTTATTTCGCGGTTTTTCTGATGTACCTACATAGGAGATATTGTCTTTAAGAGGTATCATACAAGATAATCGGGGATTGGAATTTGACGTCGTAGAGAATAGCTTGATAAAGCATTTGCATAGATTCAAACGCAAATTCTTTAAACAACGATCTCATTCGTTCCCATAAAGCCCTTTTGCTTCTCAGCTTTGTCCATACGGCCTGGAATAAGCTACAGGAAAGTTGCTGGGTCTGATCTACCAAAAAAACCAACATCATGAGCATGGCAAAAATTAAGGCTCAACCGGAACTGATGTGGAAAAGAACTTACAGCAAAATAGATTTCGAATTGATTCATGACGATGCTGTTCATTACCTCGAAAGTCATCACTTCACAGGAAAAGAATTGCTTTATTGCGATCCTCCATACCTAAGAAGGGTGAGAAGAAAACATTACCCTATATTTAAATATGAATATACTATGGAGCAACATGAAAAGCTATTGGAAGTAATAAAAGCTCTTCCTTGTATGGTTATGATATCAGGGTACGAATCTGCTTTGTATGGAAAATCTTTAAAAGGTTGGCATACTCACTCTTTTCAGGCAGCCACCCATCATGGAATGGCGACTGAATGGATATGGATGAACTATCCTCCGCCTGTAGGGTTGCATGATTATCGATATTTAGGTGACAACTTTAGAGAAAGAGAACGAATAACAAAAAGGACAAAAAATTGGGTGGCAAGACTCAAAAAAATGCCGGTATTAGAAAGAAATGCTTTATTATCCGCGATGTCTTCTCTCAATGAAATGAATTAGTACTATTTCAACAAGAAAACATGGAGCAATGAAATAGTTTGGCAAAGAAAACAAAATTTAAAATTGACTTGAATCTGGATTCGATAAAAGTAAAAAGTGTCACCATAGACTCCAATGGAGACTATCATATATATGTATCGTGTACAGCCAATAGCACATTATGTAACAAATGTGGTAACAAAACCACCAAATCTCATGGACAGTGCGATGAATCAATAATCGAACATCTTCCTATCTTTGATCACCGCGTTTTTATTCATGTCAAATGGCCACGGTTTAAATGCGAAAAATGTGATAACGACAATTCTGCTACTTCATTTAAACCCAAATGGGTAAATGATCGGACCGTCTCCCACGGTTCATTACATGATACCATGCTCCGGGATATTCTATTCAAAGTGGACGTGACATATTATAACATATAACATTTTATCTTCCATGGGTCAATAGTAGACTTGACCCCATTTTTTTTCAGTCGCTAATCGAGGAGCGGCTTACCTGGCCGGTACGAGCCGTTCTGTAGGGAGGGGGTAGCCTATTCGGCTATCTCCTACCAGATTTGACTATGAAAATATTTAAATGGAATGCGGAAAAAAACGAAATTCTTGCAAGGGAAAGAGGTATTACATTCGAAGAAATTGTCCAGAGAATTGGATTTGGAGCTAAAGTCATAGAAACAGACCATCCCAACAAGAAGAAGTATCCGAATCAAAAAATACTGATAGTTGATGTAGATGGATATGCCATTTAGTTCCATGTGTTATAGATAAAAACGAGTATTTTCTTAAAACGATTATTCCCAGCAGGAAGGCGACCAAGAAATATTTTGGAGGAGAAAATGGTTAAAAAAACAAAAAAATAGTCTTTGATGAATACGAGAAAGAAATCTTAGAGGCATACGAAAATGGAAAGCTGAAACCCTCGAAATCACGGGCTGATTACCAAACAATAGCCCGTAATACGATGAAAAAGAACCGCAAGATCAACATAAGGATTTCGGAAAATGACCTTTCCGCCTTACAAAGAATAGCCGCGCGGGAAGGCATTCCTTATCAAACATTAATTGGAAGTGTGCTTCACAAATATGCCAGTGGATTCTTGAAATAAGCCAGATAAAAAGAACCCGGCATAACCTCAATAATTCCCTTTCAATCATTTCCATATTTTGAGATATTTATCTAATTTTGTTGACCTTTTGATTTTTTATATTGTAAAAGTCAATAAAAGACCGGCCAATATATATTCATTTATAAAATACTCAAGTTTCGCACCCACTAATTCCTATGAAGCTTCTCTGGCAGGGCAGGTATTAGATAGTTTTTTTAAAAAGCAAAATATGTTCACTCTGGCTTTGGCAACGGCACCATACCCACTCAGTTTGTAAGGAGCGAGACATGCACGGCATTTTATCCCTGATGAAAAACCTTCTATGTGCCTGTCCTGGTCAAATCCCAGGGTATGGTGGTTTAGAATATCAATCATATTATTTTACTCTTTTAAAAAAACTATCTAATACCTGCCCTTTAAAGCTTTTGTCGCATAGAGGTGTGCGAAACTTGAGTAAAATATTTTCGAATACTTCTATGAGTTAAAATGGATTACATCGCTGGCTATATAGGCAGAAAAGCCGCAAGCACTACAAACCACATTTCTAACTTATTCGCCCTTACCTGCCGAATATTTGTTCTCATATTCCAAAGACCCAGGGCAGGCAGAGCTCTTGTCAGAAGAATTACTCTTGAGCAGGTTTATTTTACCTGTGTTCAGGCTTTACCTATTATTATTCCGATAGCGCTTGTTTTTGGAAGCATGCTAATCATACAATTTGCCAAGGTTTCAGGCCAGTATGATCTTGGTAAAACAATGGTAATGCTGATTGTTAGAGAGCTTGGTCCCGTTGTAACAGCACTTTTGGTCATATTAAGATCAGCAACCGCTGTAGCCATAGAGATTAACTATATGAACATTTTCCATGAAATGGATGCTATTGAAATGGCAGGAATTGACCCGATGCGCATAGTCTGCCTCCCAAGATTAATCGGGATAACTTCTGCTATACTTTGCCTTTTTATTGTTTTTGATATAGTGGCTATTGTCGGAGGGTATTTGATAGTCTGGGTATTTACATATATACCCATGGGCGACTTTATGGCTCAGATAGGTAAAGCTATAACCGTCACCGATATTGCCGTTGGAATTATAAAAGCTATATTCTTTGGAATCGCAATTACCGTTACATGTCTTAAGCATGGTTTCAGTGCAAAAAAACTTATTACAGACATACCGGTCAGCACCTCCAAGGCTGCTGTTGAATGTTTTTTTTACTGTCTTGTTATCAATGTTATCATATCGATATTGTTTTACATGTAGAGTACATAGGTGGATAGGCTGAAGGTGGAAGGCTGAAGGTGGAAGGCAGTCAGGGAGCTTTAGCCCTTAGCCTTCAGCCTTCCACCTATCCACCTAATATATTTACGAGAAAAAAATGTATTTGATCAATCTTGTTGATTATACTATTGATTTCCCGGAGAGTGATTATAGCTTTAACAAATTAAATTTTGCCCTTTCCCGGGACGATGCTTTTGCAATAATTGGTGATTCTCCCGATCAAGCCCATATGTTTCTTAAGGCACTTGCAATGCTGGTTAAACCTGTATCCGGCGATTTCTACTTTAAAGATAAAAAAGTGGATTTTTCAGACTACAGAAACCTTTTGCCCTGCAAGAAAAAGATAGGCTATATCGCTTCGGATTCAGCAATGATCAGCAATATAACTGTCAGAGAAAATCTTCTTTATACGAGATACTATTTTGAAAATTCACTCTCACTGTCTTTAGATGAAACAACGACAAAATTATGCAAAAACTTTGGGATTTACGATAAGCTTGATATACATCTCGGAAGGCTTCGCAGCGTAGATTTAAGAATCGCCATTGCAATACGCGAGCTTGCTGCCAAGTCTCCTGATTTGCTTCTTCTTGAACGTCCTGAAGACTTCATAGGACGCACCAACCTTGATCTTTTTACAGAGGTTTTGAGGAATATGGTGTTGACCAAACTTCCTATTGTTTTTATATCTTATGACAAGGATTTCATTGAAGAGTTTTCTAATAAGAAAATATTTCTAAACGATGGAACTTTATCAATTGGTTAATTTGCTATGGAAGTCGATTACAATAAAAAAGAGAAAATAGTCGGAACGTTTGTAATAGGCATTGTGATCCTTCTGTTTGCTATGCTGATTATAATAGGCAGGGGCAAGGACTGGTTTAAAACATATATTACCTATTATACGACATTTGATGAAAGTTATAATCTTAGTAAAAATGCTGCTGTTAAACTATACAAGGCAGATATAGGAAAAGTAAAAAAGATCACACTTGCTGAAGATAAAGTAAGAGTTGAATTAGTTATTCTGGAAGATTATTTATCCAGGATCAGAAGTGATTCCGTGGCAATTGTTGACAGCCCTACTTTTATAGGCTCTGAATATATCTCCATAATACCTGGCAGCGCTGATGCTCCTTTGATTGAAAAAGGCGGTGAAATCCCTTCCAGAGAAAAGAAGTCTGTTTCCGATATTCTTGCAGAATTTGAGGTGGAGAAAACAGCCAAAATGGTTATTCCCGCAATACAGGATATTGCAGAAATTGCTCAAATAATGAGAGATCCTGAGGGACCTTTGTTTGCCTTACTTGATAGTTTCAACAGAACACTTTCTTATTTTGAGAAAGTTGCGCGGGATATAGAAGCAGGGAAAGGCACTATCGGGGGAATAATCAGATCCAGGGTGTTGTTGGATAAAATTCTCAGCGATCTTGATAAATTAGGCGAGATCCTTGAAAATATAAATAAAGCTTCTTCAAAGACCCCTGTAATAATGGATCAGGTACAGGACAACCTTGCGGCAGTAAAAAAGATAGGAGATGATCTATCAGAAAGTGTTTCAAGCATTAAAAGGATAGTAAAACAAGTTGAAGAAAATCGTGATATCCCTGAAATTACTCATTCTGTAAAAAATGGAATTAAAGAAATAAGAGATAGTGTAGATGAAATAGATAAAGTTGTTCAGTCTCTTCAGAAAAATTTCTTGATAAAGTCGAAGCTTCCCCCTGAAGAGGAACCGGAGAATATCGATGCCGGGCTCCGGTAGTAATGATAGCAGGGATCAGGGATTAGGGGCAAGGGATCAGGCAGGGATTGGGTGTCATGGGTTGAAGGAATTTAAGATATGTATAACAGTCGAAATATGCCATTGGTGTATTTAGTCATAGCTTTGATTGTATTATACGGCTGTTTCGGTTGTGTGCAGAAGACCAGGATCACTGTGATTAAACATGCCGAAGTATATCTTCAAGACATCAGGTCGCTGGCTATAATAAAATTTGACGGCATGCATGAAGAAATGGTTCGAAAAGCGCTTTATAATAAAATTATTGATGTCCAAAATTCAAATAATAAACTTGATTACATTCGAGTTATAAATATTGATCAAAACAGCTTTGAACATTTTGATGACGATATTAACTTTTCACCGGATTTTGAGGGGGTGCATGCAGACGGTGTTATTTCAGGCAGAGTTGCTGCTACTATAAAAGACGTTCATGATACCGAAAAAGTAAAGATACGGGAGGGAACTGGTGAATATAAGGAGGGTAAGAATGTGTTCGGGCAGGAAGCAGAAGTGGAGATTCAACGAACTATTATAAAAGAAGTTCCCTATGTTATGCGTCAGGCCAACATTATTGTAGATTTTAGTATAATTAACCTGAAAACCAAACAGCGTATTTTTACTGATAAGGTTTCGGAAGAATATAAAGAAAAGTACGGTGGAGAGAATGAATATAGAAGTTATTTAGAAAACAGTATGAGTCAGCTTCCTTCGCAAAATCAAACCCTGGAGGAGCTTTTCGATAAAGTTGCCTCAAGGATCGTTGCAAAAATTTTTACTACCGAGATTACCAGAGTTGTAGAATTTGATAACGGCAGTAATAAATATGCGATGGGAATGGGTGGTAACAAGAAGGTGAAAGAAGGAATTAAATGCGCTAAGAACGGGGAATGGGAAAAGGGTATAGAGATCTGGAAGGATGTGCTTAATACTAAACCGGAAAATTCAGCGGCTTTCTATAACCTGGGAATTGCTTATGAAAAGATTGGAGATTGGGAAAACCTGAAGATAGCACAAAAAATGTATAAAAAAGCTGTCAAATATGGAGATAAAGAAATTCATTTAGATGCTCTATATAGAGTAAAAGCTGCAATTAGTGATTTTTTTCAATAGGTCAGCAGGCAAATAGGCTGAAGGCTGTCAGGGAGCTTCAGTCTTCAGTCTATCCACCTAAATAAAGTTATGCAACAGGTTTTAAGCCACCCAGACTCCGGGTGGCTTTTATAGTTTATATGGAGGTTCATAATTTGGCGAAACTGCTTGTAATAGATAATTATGATTCTTTTACTTACAATCTTGTTCAAATGTTTATGAATTATGATCTTTCTATTGAAGTGTACAGAAGTGATAAAATTTCTCTTGATGGGGTAAAAGCAATATGCCCGGATTATGTACTTATCAGCCCCGGACCCAAATGCCCATCCCATTCAGGAATATCTATCCCGCTAATTAAATTTTTAAACGGCAAAGTACCTGTTTTGGGTGTTTGTCTGGGCATGCAGTGTATTAATGAAGCATTCGGAGGCAGTACTGTCAGATCTTTTTTGCCGGTACATGGAAAAGTCAGCATGATTTACCACAATAATGATAAAATCTTCAAGGGTCTTCCTTCTCCCTTTGCTGCCGCCAGATATCATTCATTGATGGTAAAGCTTAATTCAAGAGAACTGATTATAACCTCTCAAACCAATGATGGTATTGTTATGGGGCTTTCTCACCATAAACTTCCGATTCACGGGGTACAGTTTCATCCGGAAAGCTTTCTTACTGAGAATGGATTTTTAATAGTTGAAAACTTTCTCAGACTTGGGCCGCTTTCAAAGAACAAATTAAAAGATGAACGTCCAACATCGAACGTCGAATAATGATGTCGCTTCGCTATTCTAAAATTGAATAAAGAAAACATAACTTTATAATTTTCTATACAATAAAAATTTTTGGTTATCCTGTTATCCTGTCTAAAAATATGATTAGGAATTAAATTAGTGATGAAAGCTGTTGAATTTTCAATTGATGAAATAAAAAAGATTGCCGGTGAGATTGATGGTATTTATACTGAAAACATTGAATTAAAAAAATCTTTTCTTGATTTTACTGCTCGTTTTGCCTCAATGCCCGGCACGGTCATTCTTATGAGCGGAGGAGATAATGACTGTTCAAGATACCATATTCTTGGCGCAAAACCCTGGCTGACTTTTACCGGACGTGTCAATGAAATGAAAATCAAAGCCGAAGATCATAGCTTTAATTTTAGAGCAGATCCCTTTGATACGCTTCGGAATATTTTAAATGCTTACAGGCCGCATGCTCGGCATTTGCATGGCCATAATATACAATCGCCTTTTACAGCAGGCATTTTGGGATACCTGTCTTACGATCTTAAAGATTCTCTTGAAAAACTTCCCCGCACTTCTATAGATGATCTTTATCTTCCACATATATGCTTTTTTGCTCCTTCAATAATAGTTATACATGATCGAAAGGAAGACAGAACATCTCTCTTTATTCCTGAACGCATTGTTTCCGGACAAAGTGTTTTACACAAAGACCTTGAAGTTTTTAAAAATATACTGGGATCAAAACAACCGTTAATGGAGAGTTTCAGCGGAGATATAGATGGATTCCTATCAAATTTTACAAGATCCAAATACATAAACGCGGTTAAGCAGATAAAAGAATACATTGCATCGGGCCATGTATATCAGGTGAACCTTTCCCAGCGATTTGAAATGAATTTTAAAGGCAACGAATTCGGCCTGTTTAAAACACTTTATAATCTTAATCCCGCTCCATTTTTTTCTTATATAAATACCGGAGACCATTTTATTGTTTCCACATCGCCCGAACGTTTTCTTCTTCAGTCAGGAAACCGGCTTGAAACCAGGCCGATAAAGGGCACAATGCCAAGGGGAGGTACTTTAAAAGAGGATAAAAAACTCGGTCTTGAGCTTGAAAACAGCAAAAAGGATGATGCCGAGCTTTCGATGATAGTTGATTTACTGCGTAATGATCTGGGAAAGATATGTAAGGCAGGATCTATTCGCGTGGTTGAGCACAAAAGACTTGAGGTATACAAGAATGTTTTTCATCTTGTGTCAATTGTTGAAGGAGTTTTGGACAAAAACCGTGATGCAGTGGATATTATTAAAGCTGCATTTCCCGGTGGTTCGATAACAGGCTGCCCTAAAATTCGAGCCATGGAAATAATAGATGAACTGGAGCCTCACAGACGACACATCTATACAGGTTCCACAGGATATATAAGTTTCCACGACACAATGGATCTTTCTATTGCTATCCGCACAGCTACAATAGTTAAGAAAAAAATCATATTTTCGGTCGGAGGAGGCATTGTCTTTGATTCAGATCCCTTTGATGAGTATGATGAAACAATGCATAAGGGCAGAACGCTTATGGAGGTCTTCAAAGGAAAAGAAAAAGTATTAAGCAGCAAAAAGCATGTCTGGATTAACGGAAGTATTGAACCCATAGATCTTGCGAAGATAAATGTTACAGATCAGGGGTTTTTATTCGGATATGGTTTTTTTGAAACAATCAGGGTGGATAAAGGAAAACCGCAATACCTTGAAGAGCATATTTCGAGATTTAATCAAACCTGGAAACATCTTTTTTTCAAACGAGTTCCGGATTTGACCTGGCAGGATATTATATATCAGGTAATTTCCAGTAACGAACTGCTGGAAGAAACTGCGGCAGTTAAAATTGTTGCGTCAAAAGGAAACAGCGGAAATTCTTCTTTAAATTTTACGCTTATAGTTATGGCCAGGCCATATACTTATCGGCTGGAAGAAAAAAAAGAACAAGGGGTAAAGCTTGTTGTTTACCCAAAGCCGCGTCAGACACCCCTTGCTGATTACAAAACCCTAAACTATTTATACTACCTGCTTGCTGGAGAATGGGCAAAGAAAAAGGAGGCTGATGAAGCACTCATATTGAATCCAGATGATACGATTTCTGAAACAAATACAGCAAATATCCTGCTGATCAGGGATAAAACTTTCATAAGACCGGTTTCGCCGCATGTGCTGCCCGGTATCATGGAAAAGGTTGTATGTGAACTTCTTTTAAGTTGGGGTTATATATCAGAAAGCAAAAAGCTATGCCTTGAAGATTTGTTTTTAGCTGATCAGGTTATTATCACTAATTCACTTATTGGTGCCCTTCCGGTTCTGAGCATTGACGGGAAAAAACTGAAAAAACCCACAGACCTTTGGATGAAAATCAACGATGCGGTTTTATAACCTCTAACCCGTATTTTTCAGAATTATTATTACTAATAACTCAAGTTTCGCACCCCCTAAATAAGGGTTAGCCGGCTTCTAAAACCCTATATATTTTCGCTTCTTATGAAATTTCTTAATCAGGATGAGGAATCCGGAACACTGACAAATTTCCATAATCAATCAATTGAATATAAAGGTTTTTTCTGCTCCGGTCTTCTCGTACCTTCAGCTTCAAAGAGTTCTATAACTGTTTGTTCAAGTTTTGCTTCGGTGAATTTCATGAGTTATCTTTTTCGGTCTTCTGATCTATCTGTTTTATATCATTTTCCAACTCGTTTAAGCTGCTTTCAAAGGATATTTTTTTTTGCTTTTCTTTATATTTCTCTAATTCCTGATTCGATTTTTCTAAAGCCATTTGATGGCTTATTTTTCCGGCATGCGTAAGCAATTCTCTGCCGTTTAATTGTAAAATGTTATCCAGCCTGCCAATCCAGTTTTTCATATACATTGGTGTGTGTTGCTGTGCCATGGTTTCGGCAAAGGCAAGATATTGTTCTACCAATAATCCAAGCAGTTTTATCTCTTCTTTATTTAGATAATTTTTGGCAATACTGACATCACTTTTTTTGATGCCTATGTTGCTTTTTTTATCGTATGATTGCATTCCCAAAAGGGGTAAAGAAGCATCTACCCTGCGGTAAACAAGTTCTGCGGCAGTTTGCTTGCTTATAGCCCAAAGCAGTTTGTTTTGTATAATCTTGAAAAATTTAATGGTCATTTCATCTTTGGGATCATAGTCGATACTGGTTGCGTATATGTCTTTTATCTTCTGGTAGAAAAAACGCTCGGAAAGGCGGATTTCCCGGAGGCGCTCTTGTAATTCATTGAAATAATTCATAGAATCGCCGGTTTTAAAGCGCTCATCATTCAGGGCAAAACCCTTGATTATATACTCTTTTAAGAGCTTAGTCGCCCAGATGCGGAATTGTGTACCTTGTTGCGACTTTACACGGTAACCCACCGAAATAATTACATCAAGGTTGTAATATTTTATATTCTTTGTTTGCGTTTTACCTTTTACAGCACCGTGTTGAGTGGTATGTCGGAAATCCCGACATACCATTTTTTCATTTAGTTCGCCCTCTTTAAATATATTCCCAATATGCTCTGTTATAGTGGTTCTGCCTTTTCCAAAAAGCAATGCCATTTGGTTTTGTGTCAGCCAGACGGTTTCATTTTCAAGGCTAACGTCTATTTTGATGTTTCCGGTGGTGGATTGGTAGATTAGGATTTGGGATTGAGGCGTACTCATCTATTGCATCCTTGATCTTTGTCATTTGCAGGATGAGAAAAAATTTTTAACAAATCGCTAAAAATTTTATAAAAACAAAAAGTTGTCCCCATTAATATAGGGAAAATTATCATATATCTTCCAATTAAAACGTCATAATCAAAAAAAGATATGGATGCTATTTTTTCAGGGATCACAAATAAAAATATCACTGAGACTACTTCAAAAGATAATGCTTGTTAGTGTGCCTCTAAAGTAAATTTGTCTGGCGCATCGGTTCCCGTTAAATCAATCGGGTGCGGCTCTTTTGCGACATCGCCTGACAACAATTTCCGTAGTCATAATATTCCTCATTTCCCGCCAGAGTTACTTGATTACTCTGAGATGGCCTCCTTTGGAAGAAGATTGCGGAAGTTTTGTAGGCGGAACTTCACCGTCAGCATAAAGTGTCTGATGATTCCGTTTGTATTCACAGGCTTCATGGAAGTCCCAATATTCATCAAAATCGTTGCTGCTTCTTAGCGCACGCAGGCGCAGCACGGCTTCGGCACTGGCAAGTCTCCATTTAGCACCGGTTATATC
>Ga0255432_1014_pt1 | contig 43769 bp, 34 predicted proteins | sample ANMaggSeSYBR02I6_FD_182656 | JGI IMG/M metagenome (GOLD analysis project Ga0255432, IMG submission 182656) | Sediment cell enrichment communities from methane seep in Santa Monica Basin, California, United Staets - ANME aggregate JGI... | ecosystem: Environmental > Aquatic > Marine > Cold seeps >...
TCATTGCCGTGTCACCATTCCTTGCAGCCATTTTTCCATTAATCTTTACCGTGACGCTTCCCATTTTTATAGTTGCTTTGTTTGAGGGAGGCTTCTGGAACGGTCCGCCTTGTGGAATATGGGGTGGAAGATTCGAAGCCATTGAATCAACTGTTGCAGCCGGCATACCCATTATCTTTACATCAGCACTGAGACTATTATCAATAATACCCATAAAAGGATGAGGTAGTGGAGTTGGAACCGGACCCCCAGGTGTTGGTATCATAATAATGTGAATATCTATTGCTGTGATCTGATCTCCCTGTTTAGCTGCCGGTAGTCCCATGATTAATTAATATTCACCATTGCCCCTTTAATGTTCAGATTGCCTGATGCTTTAACATCCACACTGGAAGTAGCCTCAATCTTGGTAGATGCAGTTGATTTTGTCACAAGATCCATTGCTTCTATAGTTACCTTTCCGTTAGGTGCTGATAATTCGATGTCTTTATCAGACTTGATAGAGATCTTATTATTCTTTGTATCTATGATTATCATATTTTTTTGGGTTTTATCCATGATCTTTATCTGTTCTGATCCATCACTATCATCAAGTGTTATCACATGCCCGCTCCTGGAGCGGATCACTCTTATGTTATTCTTTCCATCACTGTTATTTTCAGGAGGTACATCTTTTCCATTCCACAATGATCCGATGACATACGGCATGTTAATATCACCATATTCAAAAGCCACTAACACTTCATCATCAACTTCTGGTAAGAAAAATGCACCTCTCTCTTTTCCTGCCATAAAAGATGTTACTCTTGCCCAGTTCGATTCATCTTCACCACTTAAACGGGGGATCTTGACCTTTACGCGTCCAAGTTTTTCAGTATCTTTATTATTAGTAACAATTCCAACTACAACACCATATATTCTTGAATCTGATATTTTTTTCTGCTCTAAGATATCAGTAATACTCATATGCCGGTTCTCCTCACTTTAAAGGTTGTTGTATATGCTCCTTCCTTGATTGAATGTACTGTAGAGGTCACATAAAATATTCCGCTGATCCTTTCTCCGAACCCTTTGATCTCGACAGTCATACCTGCTCTAATCCCGGGATTCCCCATACATTCTCCCTCACCGGATATGAACTCTTTAAGCATAAGGTTATATTTTGCTTTTGCAATATTCTGCGCTTCATCAATATCAGTGATCATATCATCCACAATGCAAACAGATGATGATCCAAAAGCACTCTGTGAAAAGTAATAACCTGATTCTTTACCCCCCATCCTGGTATTCTCACTTCCGCTTGAAACAGTAGATATTATCTCTTCTTTTTTCTTGATGTCCCAGCCTCTTACTTCAATCTGGCTTCCTTCAGTCAGTGTTTTTATCTGTACTGAAAAGCTATCAAGATCCACACCATACTCAAGAGTTAATTCAGGTGTTTTATCTTCCTGTGATTTTCGAAAGATAAATGTATCATTATTTACAAGCATCTCAAAGCCAATACGCTTTCCGCGTTCAAGTAAGAATTCGTAATTGCTCTGGTCATTCTGGAAAATATAAAGGTGGGTTTTTTGGGAATCTTCAACTTCAGGGGTTAGACCTACTTCCGAAGCAATGGATGAAGCGATATCGCTGTCTTTCATATCTGTAAACGAACGCCGCATTGTCCCGAATCTTAATCTATGAAGTTTATCATAACCTCTTATCTCTAAAAAAGCAGTATCAGAAAATGTCAGATCAAGTGCTGTGATCTCACCTGTCATTATTTCCACTGCACTGTCCATACCCATAGAGAGCTTGACAGTATCTCCCGGCTTGAAGCTTTCAAGATCAATCCCTCTCCATGTTCCTTCCATAAAATTAACAATATTCAGCTTAATAATAAACATTGCCGGGAGATTGATCTCATCCTCAAACGTAACCTCTTTAACAGCCATCAGCAGTTCATCAGAAAGCTCATTTCCATCAAAGAGCAGCTTGAAACTGGCAACATTTATAATATTACCTTCCATCAGGCAGGACTCCTTAATCAGGTATTACTAATGTTTTTCCAATGTCGTGCGTCTGAGGAAATGCAATAGGGTCATCAATATTATTTTCATCAGCTATCTTTCTCCATAAAGCTGCATCCTTGAGTGCCCTATGAGCAATAAGATCAAGCCTATCACTGTTTTTTACTGTCCACACTTTCCTGCTGGCTCCGATCCCCATATACTCTGCATACTCCTGTGGAGTAGCAATAGATTTGAAAGTAAAGGTTAGTTCTGCTCTAACAGGTATCCCTGTTTCCAAGAACATTGTAAATTTCTGATCAAGTTTATGAATTATTCCTTTATATGTAAATTTACCCCAGACAAAAAGGCAAATCGGAGGCCTCTTTCGACCACGTCCTTCAACAGTAGGTAATAATAGTTTGGCAATCTTATTGGTTTTTACTCTTACATCAGATTGTGTTTCATATGTATCAAAAAATGATTTAACAGTAAAATCTTTAATTTCAACTTTATCAAAGGAAGGTCTTGATTCTTGTCCCTTTTTTTTAGGTTTAAATGTACCACTGAGTGAAACCGTATAATCCACAGGATTAAACATAACATCTAATATTTTTTTTCCGTCAACAGTGCCATCAAGTATTTTAATTTGAGCTTTTTCTACCATTAGAATAAACCTCTCCTGTCCTTTTCTATTGATATCTTTTTCTCGATTATCTTGTATACCTTATCAGCAATCATGTGAATTTCATGAACTGATCTGTGCGGCGAGGATTCTTGTATCAGGTTTTCATTTATCCCTGTTGAATTTACACTTCTAACAGGTAAGTTTTCAATTTTTTCCTGATCAATATCTGCATTTTGTGAAGTGGGCATATTGAGAACGGGATCGCTGGCATATGTGAGATCAACATCTTGTATTGGAAAATTCTTTTTATTAATTAGATCTTCTTCATTAAAAGAAGGATGTAATCCAATTATAAGGGGATGAATAACTCTTGAACCTATATTGTTAATATTGCTAATTTCCTGAAAATAATTGATGGAATTAGAACTTTTTTTAATTATGTGATTATAAAGTCTGGTATTATTAATAATTCTGCTTTGCTGTGAATTTGAAATATTTGCAGTTTCTTGAGATATATTATTATCTACAATTGATCTGTTTTTTTTAACTATTTGCAATAATCTAAAAAGATGGTTTTCATTAGTAAAATACCGTATTTCCGGATAAATCGGTTTATTAAATGTAGGAGCTGTATTCATAATATTTATAAATCTCTGTAAATAATTACTAACTATAGGATTTATTGAATTTACAGTAATTCCTGATGCTCCAATTGTCGTGCTTGAGATGGAAAATGATATGTCGTCTTCAGTCTCATAATGCTTATTAGTTATATGTTCATATGGTATAGTATTATTAATATTATTATTATTTACAATCCTGCCTTGCTTTGTAATTGAAATATTTGTAGTTTCTTGAGATATATTTTTATCTTCAATTGATCTGTTTTTTTCAATTATTTGTAATAATCTATAAAGATGATTTTCATTAGCAAAATACTGCATTTCCGGATAAATCGATTTATTAAATGTAGGACCTGTATTTATAATATTTATAAATCTCTGTAAATAATTACTAACTATAGGATTTATTGAATTTACAGTAATTCCTGATGCTCTAACTGTCGTACTTGAGATGGGAAATGATATGTCGTCTCCAGTCTCATAATACTTATTAGTTATGTATTCATGTGGTATAGTACTATAAATATTATTATTATTAATAATCCCGCTTTGCTTTTCAATTGAAATATTTACAGTTGTCTGAGGTATATTTTTATATACACTTAATCTGTTTTTTTTAATTGTTTGTAATAATTCAAAAAGATAGTTTTCATTAGTAAAATACTGTATTTCCGGATAAATCGGTTTATTAAATTCAGGACCTGTATTTTTAATACTGATAAATCTCTGTAAATAATTACTAACTATAGGATTTATTGAATTTACAGTAATTCCTGATGCTCTAACTGTCGTACTTGAGATGGGAAATGATATGTCGTCTCCAGTCTCATAATACTTATTAGTTATGTATTCATGTGGTATAGTATTATTTATATTATTATTATTATTAACAATCCTGCCTTGCTTTGAAATTGAAATATTTGCTGTTTCTTGAGATGTGTTTTTATCTGCAATTGATCTGTTTTTTTTAATTATTTGTAATAATCTAAAAAAATGTTTTTCATTAGTAAAATACTGTATTTCCGGATAAGTCTGTTTATTAAATTTAAAACCTGTTTTTATAATATTGATGAATCTCTGTAAATAATTACTAACTATAGGATTTATTGAATTTACAGTAATTCCTGATACTTGAGTTATGTTTTTTTCTGCAATTGATTTGTTTTTTTTAATTAATTGTACCAATCTAAAAAGATGTTTTTCATTAGTAAAATACTGTATTTCCGGATAAATCGGTTTATTAAATTTAGAACCTGTTTTTATAATATTGATGAATCTCTGTAAATAATTACTAACTATAGGATTTATTGAATTTACAGTAATTCCTGGTGCTCTAATTGTCGTGCTTGAGATAGGAAATGATCTGGCATCTCCAGCCTCATAATACCTATTAGTAATATGTTCATGTGATATAGTATTATTAATATTAGTATTAACAATCCCGCCTTGCTTTGTAATTGAAATATCTGCTGTTTCTTGAGATATGTTTTTATCTGCAATTGATCTGTTTTTTTTAATTATTTGTAATAATTTAAAAAATTGGTCCTCATTAGCAAAATACTGTATTTCCGGATAAATCTGTTTATTAAATTTATGACCTATATTTCTAATATTAATAAATCTCTGTAAATAATTGTTGGCTATATGATTAATTGAATATAAACTAATTTCTGATGCTCCAACTGTTGCGGTTAAAATGGGAAATGACCTGTAATCTCCAGTCTCATAATACTTATTAGTTATGTGTTCATGTGATATAGTATTTTTAATAATATTATTAACAATCCCGCCTTGCTTAGACATTGAAATATTTGCTGTTTCCCGAGATATATTTTGATCTACAATTGGAAAATATGAACAATATTGCTTGAATACTTCCGGATACTGTATATAAAAAGATTTGATGGAATTATTAATAAATATTTTATTATTTAAATTAATTTTCTTATTAACGCTTCTATTACCAAATAACCTGAGGAATATCAATGAAGGCAGCCGGCCTGAATTTCTGAAAATACCATATTTGCGAACTATATTTTTAGAAAAAGCAGAATCATCAATTCCAACAGACGGTTTTGATATTCTATCCAATAATATTTTAATAAATATATTGTATTTGTTCATTTTATTGCTTTAATTAAATGCTTATGAGCTAGTACCAATGTCTCACTTGCAACAGTACTATTTTTGGCATTGAACGTAGGTCCTTCCCATTTGATTGGATAAGCTTCGTAGAAATCGTAGTAGTCCAGGGTTTTATTTCTAGAGTGATCAAGTAGATAAATAGTCCCACTCTTTCTTTTAAATTTTCCGGATATTACAGTCTGATACCAGTCCCATAGTTTCAAATCTATAAGTCCACGCTTCAATGTAATGTTACTGTATTTGGTAAATTTTGGGAGTTTATATTCGTAGTTATTGACTCCTCCTTCTTTTATAGTTTCAACTTCAGTTTCAATTGTTAAGCCTGAAACATCGGTAAATCCGGCCGCAATAATACCTTCTATTTCCACTTTAAATCTATAGGCACTATAAGGGTCTGATCTTTTTCCTGTTGGCGACATAGCTTTCTCTAAACATCCACAAGACTTTTTGTTTTATTTGAATTCATTTTCTTATTTATTTTACTAACCTCTTCACACCACTGCTTACGCTCATTATGTTCCATATTTATAATGGTCTCATAATCCCAGTGGAGGTGATATGCCAAAAAGGCTACCTCCTCATATACATTATTGAGTGGGTAGCCTATAATTCCCCCGACGAGTTTGCCTCTATATCAAACTCATGCTCACATTTAGGGCATATCGCTTTGATAGTATTCGAACCGTTTTGATTGATCCTGTTGTACATATCCTGAAGGTATGCAAAGTCCACTGTAAAGAGTCCTTCAATAATCCTTGGATTTACCATCTTCAAATCTCCCAGACTGGTAATCACTCTGGAAAAAAGGATTACAGTTAAATATGCCGGATTATTCTGCACCCTTGGATCTTTCATAGGCAGTATCTCATCTGCCGCGGTAGCAAGTCTCATCTTACCTTCTTTATGAAGTGTGCCGTCTTCATCAGCAAATCCCATCGGTAAGGTAAAATCATATTCTGTCTGTAAGACTCCCATTTTTCTTCCTCTTAATTAAGCATTACTTTATTCGTTTGACTCCTTCATGTACTATTTCAAATGTTTCTATAACCACATCGTTCGCTTTTGCACTGAAATCAGATGGATCATATTTAGTAGGCCATGCTTCGTTAATATCCCATTGCGCCTTGTCATTACCTTCCTCATCGATCAAAATCAACGAGATGTTTTTTCTTGCTGTCATAGCGCCGGAATCTTCAACAAGCTTTTTCCAGTTATAAAGATCCATTGAATCAGTCAGCCCTCTTTTAAGCGTTATATTTCCATATTTGGTAAGTCCGGATAATTTTCTTTGAAACGGTAGATCCGTACCTTCTCTATAATCAGTTACATCTGTGGTTGAATCAGGGATTGTGGCTTCTGCAAAACTTGCTATTTGAATTCCATCGATCTCTACTCTGAACCTGAAATTCCTATATGGATCGTTTCTTTCTCCTGTTGCCATATTATTATCTCCTATGTGTTATTAATTCACATTACTTAGTTAATGTTTTCTGACTGATCCTGATTATTACGAATTCAGCTGGTTTTACAGGTGCTACTCCAATCTCTACGATAAGCTGTCCTGCATCTCTGACTTCAGGCGGATTATTCTCTTCATCAACCTTAACATAAAAAGCCTCTTCAGGAGTAGTTCCAAACAAAGCACCATCTCTCCAGACCCTTAAAAGAAATGCTGTAATATTCCTTTTTACTGATCCCCATAGAGAAGGAGTATTCGGCTCAAAAACTACCCATTGAGTAGCTTCGTCAATGGATTCTTCAAGGAAAATAAAGAGCCGTCTGATATTGATATATTTCCATTCTGGATCGGCGGAGAGAGTTCTTGCACCCCATATGCAGATTCCTGATGACGGAAAGGAACGGATCACATTTATTCCCTGAGGGTTCAATCCGTCATGTTCACTTTTCGTGATTATCTTTTCAATACCAGTAACAGTATCAAGATAACCTTCTACAATGCCAGCAGGTGCTTTATGGACTCCTCTGACTGTGTCGGTCTTAGCATACGTACCTGCAACAGCTCCGGATGGAGGAACGGTTTTTATCCTTCCTGTTGCCGGGTCGGTGATTTTAATCCATGGATAATACAGTGCTCCGTATGAGGAATTAAATGCATTTCCTCTATAATCACCAGTTCCTTTCTTGAAATCGAGTATTTCCATTGGGCTTAAATCAGAAGGAGGATCAGCAACAAAGAAGCAGTCACCTCTGACCTGGCAGTAATTTAGTCCTGCCAGCATTACCCCTCTTTCTCCTGCCATATCAGGAATAGCTACTATGTTAATATCATCGATCACATCAAATGCATAAAGGCCGTTCTGTGCACTTTCATCACCAATAAAATCCGTAGATTTCAGATCATTTATGCCATCATCACCTTCTTCCAGAGTAATTGGTTGGTCAATACGTGGTTTATTTCCCGAACCTGCAACGCTATTAGGAGGACTTCCTTCATCCCAGTCATCCTTTTCAACTCTGATATAAGATAAATCATTATTATTGATCTTATCTTCTACATTGTTTATGGTAAGGTCATCAATTGCTTCTACTTCAATATCATTATATTTGACGATCAGTTTGAATCCGTTTTCTTCAAGTTTAGGATCAGTGGCGGCTTCAACGTCAACTGATATTTCATCACCCCATTTCCCATCAGATGATGCCAAAACCCTTAGTGCGGGTTCATTACTGCTGTCTGTTAATGTCCCGGCTGAAGGTGAAGACGCCTTTGTATTCAGATCCTGTATATCCGTATAATGGCATGTTCGAACAACATAGCATCTTGTTCCTCCTTCATTGAAAAATTGATTCACTGCATATGCCATATTTCCATTGGCAATATAACCTCCGAATTTATTAACAAACTGTGTCCAGTTTGCTATCAGCTCTGCTTTACCTATTGGTCCCTTTTCGGTGATTCCTACAAAAGCACCAGTTGAAGTACCTACTCCTTCAATTGGCTTTACTCCTGAGGACTTTTCCTCAACATAGACTCCTGGCGATAGATATTGACTCATATTATCCCTCCAAATTATTTAATTTTTTCTCACTAACTGTTTCATCTGTTATTACCGATTCATCTGTTATTACCGTTTCATCTGTTATTACCGTTTCATCTGGTATTATCGATTCATCTGGTATTATCGATTCATCTGGTATTATCGATTCATCTGGTATTATCGGTTCAGCATCAGGTTTCTTATCATGATGACTTTTAATGATAGCCCCTTTTGCAATTAGTTTTTGAAGATGTCTTGATGAATATTCTTCATCTGATACATCTGCTGTACCTTTTGATAATAAAAAGATACTTTTACTTTCATTCAAATTTATTATTATTTTCTGGTCTAACTTATTTCGAATTACAACCATAACACCACCCTATCTAAAAATTAATTCTAATGCAGAACAAAATCCTCGCTAGCACTCAGATTTTCTTGACTTAAGCTTTGAAGAAGCTGAAGATTAGAAAATAAGAACGAAGTGAGCATTTTCGATATTCAAATTATACCTTATGTACTATTTGAATGATTAATAAAACATTCGGCATAATTTTTCAGATTATTCAAAAAACATAAAAAGACATATTTTGAAAATTTTTATATACTTTGTGAATTGATTAGCAATTATGATTCAATAGTTTTGCAATTACACGTTATACACTCCCATATCTATTTTTAAGTTAATTGTATTGTCTGTGCTTGTATAGTTTTACCGATTATTAATGAAACTGTTAGTTTCTTTGGTTTATACCCATCCTTAACAATATTGAGTGTTGATTTTTTAGCTTTATGTTTGGTATTAAACCGGATGAAAAAACTACCATCCGCTTGGGAAATATTATCCGATACAGCTCCCTTGACTTTTATAGAAGCATCGGGAACTGGCATATATTTAGAATCAATGATCTTATCTTTTATAATTGTCATTCCTTCTGGAAAAGGATAGTTGGCTTTTGGTTGTAGAAAAAGATCAATGAAAGGGTGTTCACGATCGATCGATGTAAAATCTATACTGAAATCTTCCTGTTTGTAAAATGCACCACCTACTTTGAGAATGAACTTCCCTTTTGGAAAATTTAATAATGTAAAATATCCTGTATTATGTTTTATGATAGGTTTTGTTATCATTGAGGTATTTAAAAAAACATCTCCAATGACTTTTTTCTCAGGAGATATATCATCCTTTGGCATTACAGCCAGAGTTAATATTGTTTTAACCATTTGATCAAAAAACATACTTTTGTTTATTTTTTCTTTGTATACACTTAGATATCCGGTTTTTCTGAGACCCGCTTGATACTGATATCCGGTTTTTCTGAGACCCGCTTGATCCTGATATCCGGTTTCTCTGAGGGGATTTTTATAGGTGTAAATATATAAGACACTGAAAGTTTGAAATCCTTATTAGGAAACCGTTCCCAGAGTTTGTTCAGTTCTTCAAAAGATAGATTGTTGGCAATAACCCTTATCTTATCATTTCCACTTTCTTTCAAGCTCACTGTGAGCATCTCATCCTTAATTACAGCATTATCATAAAAAATCTGCATGATCCGCTCAAGGATTATGACTTCTGTTTCTCTATTATTGGCAAAAGGAGTGAAAATATAATATAGATCAAGGGCAAGAGGAGAGTAACGCATTTGATCTATGCCAATGGGTTTAGGTTCAACATTTCGCAGATGACTATTTTCAACGATCTGGTACAGGAACATTGAAAGCTTTGGAGTAGTGGTAGCTTCAATATCTGCCGGTGAATCAAATAGAATGGAATTCTCATCAGAAAGTTCATATATTTTTTGATGAAGTAATTCCTTTACTGATTCTCCAACGTCCCTTAAGATTGCCATTTAATTTTATTCCGCCTCAATAATTTCATAATAGGGTGTAAAATCTGCTTTTAAGAAGGTTTTTCCCATTTTCTGATATTCCCGTTTTGCTGCATGCATAATATGGGACATTTTGATTCTTTCAGACCTATCAGCAGCATAAAATGCCGATGCAATAGCTATATTTTTAATATTACCTCCTGCAAGCTTTAGCTTCTCAGAGATAAAATCAAAATTTATGTCATTACTAAGCGGTGCTTCCTCTGGAAATATCTTGATCCATATTTGTTTTCTCAGTGTTTTATCAGGGAATGGAAACTCTACTATAAACTGCATCCTTCTTAAAAAAGCATCATCAATATTTTTACTAAGGTTCGTAGCAAGTATCACAACACCTTCATATTCTTCCATTTTCTGCAGTAAATATCCGGTTTCTATATTAGCATACCTATCATGGGCATCTTTTACTTCCGAACGTTTCCCAAAAAGGGCATCTGCCTCGTCAAAAAACAGGATTGCATTACTGGTCTCAGCTTCTTTAAAGATCTTACTGAGGTTTTTTTCTGTTTCACCAATATATTTACTTACTACACTGGAAAGGTCGATCTTATAGATATCCAATTGGGCTTGCCTGGCAATAATCTGTGCAGCCATGGTCTTGCCTGTACCGGATGGTCCTGAGAAGAGGGTATTCAGACCTTTTCCCAGTGATATTTTTTTATCAAATTTCCAGTCCGAATATACCGTTCCTTTATGCTTTATATATATCCTTATTTCTTTCAGTTGCGCTTTTATATCTGCTGGCAGTATAATATCCTCCCAGGTATGTAGAGGAATTATCTTTTTAGCTAACTCACCAAGCTTCTTGTTAGACCTAGCTTTCGCACCCTCATAAAGGTCATGTACAGAAAGTCCGGAAACATCCGGCGTACTTAACCTTGCAATATTATTTGCAGTGTAAATCGTATCTTTTATCTGACCACCGCTGAAGTTGAACTTAGTAGCAAGTGCATTGATGTCAGCATCATCTATTATTGTAGAATAACTTTCCAAGAATGAGCTCCATATCTGTTTGCGGTGTGTGAAAGAAGGAAGAGGTATGTTAAAATTTATATATCTATGTTTTGCAAGAGCCACTTGTGGTTCCCACGTTTCTTCACTTGATAGAAAAATCAAATTTGGAAAATCATCTAGTTTAAGAATCAAATTCCTTATATTTATTCCTGTATTCTCTTCCTTAAATAGAGCATCAAAACCTTCAAGATATAGACATGAATGCTGTAATTGAGCTTCACGGATTATGATATCCAGTATTTCAAAAGACTCATCCTTAATCAAAGCCTTTGAATCAACCACCAATAAGAACATTTTTAATTCAGTGCAAACAGCTTCAGCCGTTAATTTCTTTCCAGTACCATAAGGTCCATGTAATTGTATTATCAAAGGAACTTCAACATGAGAATGGTACTGTAAAAGCTCGATCAATTTATTTTTTTCATCCTCTGGGATTATAATATCTGAAAAATACTTATCAGATTCAATTAGAGTACAAATATTTTGTATTTTAGGATCGATCGCATCTGATTCTAATAAAAAGCTAATGATCCTTTCATCTACCTTTAAGGAGCGGGATAATAATGGAATCTCGTCCATCGGATTATCATCTGTAAAATAAATGAGATGGTTGTTGATCAATGTACCAGTATATGAGAATTTTTGCCTTGCACGGAACCTTTTTTCTATAGAAGGATAGAGGAGTGTTAACACCAGATCAACATTCGGACGCTTTTTTGTTAGATCATTTTGAAGATAAGCATATAGTTTTTCATATCGTAGATCGAGCTCTGGTGCCAAGCAGATTAAAAAAATATCTATTTCAAAAGGATCAAGTTGGAAGAGTTCTGATAGAATGTGAAGTCGCAGTTCTTTTCCTTTCTTTATACTATTAATTTTTTTTTGGTAAATTTCCCTGGTTATTGTTTCAATATGCTCCAGTTCTAAGTCAGAACAAAGATCAGATTTAAATTCACATAGAGGTGTCTGTAAAATTGCATTCACTTCATCTTCTGATATGTATAAACCACGGAAATCATCCATATATTCCTGATGATCTAACCTGTATTTCTTTAGGTAAAAACGGATTATCAGATCAATTCTATGAAGTTCATCAAGAAGATATTCAATATCGGTATTATAGACTGTTATATCATCGATAGAGAGGAATTCGCCCGGATTCTCTCCAGATTCAGGAATAACTTTCATAGAATTACTTCTTTATAGTAATCTCACAACCAGTTCATATATCTGCCCTATTCTACAATCTACGATATGCAGTCAATAGTATATCACCATCAGATAATTTTCCCAATGATTTCAACCGATCAACTTCTAGCAGGAATTTCCCAAGAGTATTTTGATCCAGATTATTTTTCTCTGCAAACCTCATAGCCAGACTTTTCAGTTCTTTTCTAGATGAATATCTCTTGGGCATTTTATTATCAAAAAAATTAAATATAAGCCCACATTTTTTGTGTCCTATGGTGGACGTAGATGGATTAGCTGAAGTCTGTATATAATCTTTGAATGTTTCTCCCTCGATAAACTCACCACATTCACACAAAATCATAAAATCCTCTCCCTTATTTTTAAATAAATATAAAGATTTATCTATTTTAAAGAAGTATCATAGCAAAATTGCTCACTCCTGAATTTTGAAAGTTAATTTCACCCACATACTTTCAATGAGAATATTGATTATTTTTAGTATATATGCCTTTTGCCAAATCTATGATAATGACTCCCATGATTTTAAATAATTATTAATATTTATTTTATTTTATCTTAATAAACGAATTTTTATACTGGAATCTTATCATTAAAATTAGCCAATTCCACCCACTAGCACCGCTTCTCCTACAAGCCCCGCCTCCTGCCCCAGAGTCCCTCCCGCGATAATACTTTAAGATGTATATTTTATATCCAGCAAACCGATAAACCTGGGCCGCAGGGAAAATTCATGATACTGCATCACATTCCAGCCAAAATGTATCCCAATAGCTGACAATAATCCATATATAAGATATAATAACGGTATCAGAAGACTGAATTTTTCAGCGTTATGACCATTATTCCACCCCGGGCAATACCTTTGTGGCAGATGTCAACGGCGGTGTAAAAATTCCCAGTTCCTTATCATCAACAGCAACTTGACCGTTATAGGTTGGCTTTTAAGTGTCACCTTTATGTTTCATAATTTTAGCATCGGTGTCGGTGAAGTTTATTTATAGGTGTTTTGGGACAGTTGTATTGGAAATTATAAACGCATTTCGATATCGATATCGGTAATTTTCGCAGTTTCAATCAAATCTTTTAACTTGATTTACAGGATTAGATCGTATCCTGTCAATCCTGTCTGAAATTTCCATTTTTTTGACGGCTCATCCGTTCTTTGTAATATCTTCCTTTTGCGATTATCTCAAGACTGCATCGTATTATAGGTCATTCCCATGGAACAATATTTCAATCTCTGTACCGCATATTTCGCAAATGTATTTCTCACCCATTTCTGTCAAGCGAATATTCCTGCTGTCAGGCAGGCGGTACTCCAAACGACAATACTTCGCAATTAAATATAAATATGGATTACAATCATATACAATGTTGTAGGATCGAACACCGAAGATTTTATGTGCCATTATAACCTTCAAGCGTCCACTTTTATTAGACTAAACAATGCCTTGGTGGCTCAGCCCGGCAGAGCGAGTGATTTGTAATCACTAGGTCGGGGGTTCAAATCCCCCCCGAGGCTTTTAAAATATTTTTATAACCCTGTTTTCAGACCACGTTTTATTGCATGAAAAATTGCCGCAGGCATGTAAAAATACCTACGAAATATTCCGTAAGTTTTAATGCAAAGAGATTCAAAGGAAGAACCACCAGGATATTGCGACAGGAATTTGCTGAGTTGAAGGAGTGGTGTAAGAAGAGTTTGTAGGCTCCAAGTTTCTATCATGGAAGTATTGGTCATGGCTGTAGGTTTGCCCTTCAGAAAGACTTGAATATAAGTTGCAAAATGTAATAGAAAAAGCAATCAAGGAAATCAAGCATTTAGGATAACATCAGTAGATATTTTGTGCTTTCAGGGGGGAAGTAGTTGAAAAACATCAAAATTAAAGGAGCACGGGAACACAATCTGAAAAACATAAACGTTGAACTCCCACGCGATAAGCTGACAGTGATAACTGGCATCTCCGGCTCTGGAAAATCAACACTTGCATTTGACACTATTTATGCAGAAGGACATCGACGATATGTTGAATCATTGTCTTCCTATGCACGGCAATTTTTAGGACTCATGAGCAAACCTGATGTGGATAGTATCGAAGGATTGTCACCAGCTATATCAATTGAACAAAAAACAACAAGCAAAAACCCAAGAAGTACCGTTGGAACGATTACTGAAATCTATGATTATTTAAGACTGCTGTTTGCAAGAATAGGCGTTCCATATTGCCCTGAGCATGGCATAATAATAGAATCCCAGTCTCCTGCAAAAATTGCGGAAAACATCTCAAAAGAACTTATGGGGATGATAATCATCCTTTCGCCAATTGTTCGCCAGAAGAAAGGAACCTATGAGCAACTTTTCAAGGATTTAAACGAAGAGGGTTACTCGAGAGTAAGAGTAAACAAAACTATCTACAGGACAGATGAAGAAATTCAACTTGAGCGATACAAAAAACATGACATAGAAATTGTGGTTGATCGATTAGATGTAAGGGGCAGATCAAGACTTGCCGAGGCATGCGAGAATGCGATTAATAGGTCTGATGGTTTGATCCTCGTTCTTGATGATAATGATGTTGAACACACATATTCTTCTAAGATGACCTGCCCGAAATGTGGAATTTATTTTGAAGAATTACAGCCAAGAATGTTTTCATTTAATAGCCCATTTGGCGCATGTGAAGTATGCCATGGTCTTGGAATTAAAATGGAATTTGGCGAACATCTCATCATACCGGATGAAGGAAAATGTATTGTAGATGGCGCTATTGCACTTTATAAAAATATGAGGGACGGCTGGCGTGTACATTATCTGGGGGGAGTAGCAAAACATTTTGGGTTTGACATATTTACTCCCATTAAGGATTTGACAAGGAAACAATACGATGTGCTGATGTACGGCTCTTTGGAAAAAGTCAGTTTTAACATGACTGCAAAAAACGGAGACACTCAATGGTCTGGGAAAGGAGCGTGGGAGGGACTTATTCCTCAATCTGAAAGACTCTACAAACAAACGGAGTCAGATTACAGAAGAAAAGAACTGGAAAAATTCATGATCATTTCTCCCTGTCCTGCTTGCAGTGGAAAGAGACTAAAATCAAAGGTTCTTTCTGTGAAAATTGCAGATAGATCGATCATTGACGTTACCGACATGTCAATAAAACAATGCATTGTTTTTTTCAAAACCCTGATTCTTTCCAAAAAACAGGAAGAAATTGCACGACAAATTTTAAAAGAAATCAAAGCAAGGTTGGATTTTCTTGATCGGGTGGGTCTTAACTATTTAACCCTTTCAAGAAGTACAGGGACTCTTTCTGGTGGGGAAGCACAAAGGATCAGACTTGCAACGCAAATCGGATCTAATCTCATGGGTGTTGTATATATCCTTGACGAACCATCCATTGGACTTCATCAACGTGATAATAAAAAATTAATTGACACTCTGTATAGATTGAGAGACCTTGGAAATACGCTAATTATTGTCGAGCATGATGAAGAGACTATACGGCACGCAGATTATGTTATTGACATGGGCCCTGGGGCAGGACTTCATGGGGGAGAGATAGTAGCAGAAGGAACACCAGAAGAAATCGAAAACCATCCGGCATCACTTACCGGAAAATACCTTTCAAAAAAATTACAAATCGAACTGCCAGAGGTACGAAGAAGATCTGACAGCTACATTCATATTAACGGGTGCTGTGAACACAATCTAAAAGATGTGGATGTAAAAATTCCAATCGGTGTCCTGACACTTATTACTGGTGTTTCCGGTAGTGGAAAATCCACTCTTATTTATGAGATATTATACAAGGCCTTAATGAAAAAACTCCATCAATCAAGGATAATTCCCGGAAAACACCATTCAATCGAGTTTGATGATAAAATAGATAAGGTGGTTGTAATCGATCAAAGTCCGATAGGAAGAACTCCTCGAAGCAATCCGGCAACCTATACAAAAGTGTTTGATGAAATCCGAAAAATATTTGCACAAACATCTGAATCAAAACGAAGAGGTTACAAGCCAGGGAGGTTCTCATTTAACGTAAAAGGTGGAAGGTGTGAGGCATGTCGGGGAGATGGGGTAATAAAAATTGAAATGCATTTTTTGCCTGATATCTACATTGAGTGTGAAGAATGCAAAGGAAAAAGGTACAACAGAGAAACACTTGAGGTTACCTATAAGGGGAAGACAGTTGCAGACGTTCTTGATATGAGTGTTGAAGAAGCACTGGATATTTTTCAAAACATTCCATTTATCAGAAAAAAACTTGAAACACTTTCACAGGTCGGACTTGATTACATCAAACTTGGTCAAGGTTCTACAACTCTTTCCGGGGGAGAGGCCCAACGAATTAAACTAACCCGTGAACTTTCAAAGAAAAGCACTGGAAGAACGATTTATCTACTTGATGAACCAACAACAGGACTTCATTTTCATGATGTAAAAAAACTAATTGATGTCCTCAATGATCTGGTTGATAAAAGAAACACAGTCGTTGTGATAGAACATAATCTGGAAGTCATAAAATCAGCCGACTATCTGATTGATTTGGGTCCTGAGGGTGGAGATTTAGGTGGGGAGGTTGTTGCCTGTGGAACACCTGAAGAAGTATCACAAAACAAAAGAAGCTATACTGGTGAAATTCTAAGACCTATCTTTTTTTTAAAGGGAAGGAAGAATGTTTGATGTAAAGAGCCTTCCGACTGAACCAGGGTGCTATCTTTTTAAAGATAAAAATGATAAAATAATCTACGTTGGCAAGGCAAAAAACCTAAAAAAACGAGTTAAAAGCTATGTTCAAAAAAATGACCTGGATGCGAAAACCCAATGTCTTATAGAACGTGTTGAATCACTTGAGTATATTGCAACAGATAATGAAGTTGAAGCGTTTATTTTAGAAAATATTCTCGTTAAAGAACATCAACCCAAATATAATATCGACCTGAAAGATGCGAAAAGCTATGCATTCATTCAACTAACTGACGAGGAATTTCCAAGAGTCCTTCTTGCGAGAAATAAAACAGGAAAAGGAAAGTTCTATGGGCCTTTTGTTTCTGCCCAGGAAAGAGATTATATTCTTTATTTTTTAAGAAAAACATTTGCTCTTAGAACGTGCAAGAAAATGCTCAAGAAACCGTGTTTGAGGCATCATATAGATCTTTGTGACGCTCCATGCATTGGTCTCATTAAAAAAGAAGATTATAATAAAAAAATAGCGAAGGTAAAATTAGTACTATCTGGAAATGCAAATAAACTAATAAAACAAATGCAAAAAGAAATGAAAACTCATTCAGGAAGATCACAGTTTGAGCAAGCACTTAAGTTTAGGGACGAAATAGCAGCAATAGAAAAACTTGGCGAACATCAAAACATGCAAAGGCAAAAACAGTATGATGAAGACATCATCAACTACAAAATAAGGGATGGAAAGGTATATCTGATGCTTTTTAACATCTACAAAGGATTGCTTTCAAATAAAAACGAATTCGTTTTTGATTACAATGATGATTTCTTAGAGGAATTTATCATTCAGTATTACTCAGAAAATCCGGTTCCAAAGGAAATTATTACTTCTGGGAAGATGAGTGGATCAATTGTTTTTTTTCTGCAAACAAAAAAAGGTAAAAAGGTAAAAATTACAAACCCTCAGAGGGGTGCAAAAAAACAACTTCTTGATCTAGTTGAAAAAAATATAGAAATCACGTTCTTTGCTGACACGGATAAAGTTGATGCACTTAAACTGAAACTAAAACTCAATGAGGCACCCGTAGTTATTGAATGCTTTGATATCTCTCATTTATCCGGAACATCAACGGTTGGTTCTATGGTCCAATTTAGGAAAGGAAAACCAGATAAAAATAATTACCGGAGATTCAGGATACGAACCGTTGAAGGAATTGATGATTTTGCATCTATTGCTGAAGTTGTGGGAAGAAGATACACTCGACTGAAAAATGAGGATGGAGAGTTACCAGATCTTATTATTATCGATGGTGGAAGAGGGCAACTAAACTTTGCCCTGCAAGAACTTGAAAAACTTAACCTAAAAATTCCAATAATCTCTATTGCCAAACGGTCTGAGGAGATTTATGTTCCTGGAATGGTTCATCCGCTGAAACTTGCACAAACAGAAAAAGCTCTACATTTTATTCAGGAAATACGAGACGAAGCACACCGCTTTGCAATTAAATATAATAGATTACTTCGTAAAAAAGAGCTGATATCGTGAACAAATTTAAACTCATAACCGATCTAAAGCCAGGAGGGTCACAACCCGAAGCAATAGACAAACTGGTGGAAGGACTCAAAAGTGGTGAGCAATGTCAAACACTGCTTGGGGTTACTGGGAGTGGTAAAACATTTTCCATGGCATGTGTTATAGAAAAGGTGCAAAAACCAACACTCGTGTTCACCCACAATAAAACACTTGCTGCGCAGCTTTATAGTGAGTTTAAAGATTTTTTCCCGGAAAACCGTGTTGAGTATTTTGTTTCTTATTATGATTATTATCAGCCTGAATCATATATTCCACGGAAAGATCAGTATATTGCAAAGGATGCAGACGTAAATCCAAAGATTGAACAGATGAGACTTGCGGCAACTGCGTCGTTGCTTTCCAGAGAGGACGTGATTGTTGTTGCTTCAGTCTCATGTATTTACAGCGTTGGAGACCCGGATGATTATTCCAAGCTTGGTTATGAAATAAGAAGGGATCAGCAAGTAGCAAGAAATGAGATTCTTGGAAGACTAGTTGACATGCAGTACGAGAGAAATGATTTTGATTTAAAATCAGGAAGGTTCAGGGTAAAGGGAGATACGATTGACCTCATACCGGGATATTATGACAATATCATTCGCATTGAGATGTTTGGTGACGAAATTGAAAAGATAAAGGAAATTGATAAGGTAACAGGTGAAACAACAGAGGTTATAGATTATTTTTTTATATATCCTGCAAAACATTTCGTCATTGCAAAGGAAAAGAAAGAGCGGGCAATAAGGGCAATTAAACAAGAGCTTGAAGAACGGCTGCCACAACTTGACCTGCTGGAAGCTCACCGGTTAAAACAAAGAACTCTTTATGACATTGAAATGATTGAAGAAACTGGTTTTTGCAAGGGAATTGAAAATTATTCACGGCATTTTGATCGAAGAAAAAGTGGTGAAAAACCCTTTTGTTTGCTTGATTATTTTCCAAAGGATTTTCTGATGTTCATTGATGAAAGTCATCGTACTATCCCCCAGATCCATGGGATGCATCGTGGTGATTATTCAAGAAAAAAAACACTTATTGATTATGGGTTTAGACTACCCAGTGCATATGACAATAGACCTCTTACATTTAATGAATTTGAAGAATATATGCGAAATACAATCTTTGTTTCTGCAACGCCTGGTGATTATGAACTTGAAATATCCGGCCGGATCGCAGAACAAATAATCAGGCCAACCGGACTTGTTGATCCAAAAGTTGAAATGAGGAAAATAAAAGGTCAAGTGCCTGATTTAATAAATGAGATCAATAAAACGGTAAAACGAGGAGACAGGGTAATTGTTACTACGCTTACGAAAAGACTTGCTGAAGAACTTAGTGAATATCTGGCAGAAAAAGAAATTAAAACAAGATATCTCCACTCTGAAATTGATACTCTGGAGAGAACAGAAATTATTCGACAATTTAGACTTGGAAAATTTGATGTACTAGTTGGTATCAATTTGTTAAGAGAGGGACTTGATATTCCAGAGGTAGGTTTTATTGGTATTCTTGATGCAGATAAAGAAGGATTTTTACGTGATGCACGAAGCCTAATTCAAATCATTGGAAGGGCGGCAAGGAATGTGAATTCAGAAGTTGTTTTATATGCAGATAATCTCACCGATTCGATTAAAAAGGCACTTGAAGAAACAAACCGAAGAAGAAACATTCAGCTTGAGTTTAATGAGAAGCACAATATAACTCCCACTACAATTGTAAAGCCCATAAAAGAAAAAATAGTTGATGTCAAAGATACAAAACACATTCCTAAAAAAGACATTCCAAAGATGATAATCGAGTTAGAACTTGAGATGAGGGAAGCAGCTGATAATCTTGATTTTGAAAAAGCGATATTTATTAGAGATAAAATAAAAGCACTTAAACAAACGATATCCAGTTAAGCTAACTGAATAAAAAGGTATCCACTTCAAAAAGGATCTCAAAAAGCATGGTATTTTGACCGGATTTACAGGATTTACAGGATGTTGACGTTGCAGTGTATCCTGTCGATCCTGTTAATCCTGTCTAATAATTTTTAAATTACCCTTAGTTATTTGAAGTGGATACATAAAAAGGATAAATGGGGAATTCCTGACCGCCGTTGACAATGTAATTGACACTTCCTCAAAAACCTTCAATCCTCATCTGCTTACTTCCCATCACCAAATCATCCAGCACATTCCTGTCATATCCAAAAGGCTGCAGCAGGCTCTCAGCTGCCCGTAGCGTGATGTCATAATACTTCTTTTTGTCATACACCGTGTCAGGCTCTATCAGTTCGGCCACCTTCACCCTGTTGTGGAAATACCTTGACCTGTAGTTGGTGTGTATGTACTGCACAGCCTGCCCGGGCTGCACCTCCACACCTTCTTCCCTTAACTGGTACAAAGCTGCAGCCTGACTTCCTTTCTGCCTGTAATCCTCAAGCTTGTGCCTGGTGTGGGTGGTGAACACCAGATCTTCGCAGTCGGCCCCGCCGGTTAATACCTCACCGGCATAGCGGCGCACCACATCCAGCACGCAGGGAAGGTTACTGTATAATTCGTCCACGGTGCGGGCACATTTCATCTGATCCAACATATCGTGCTGCAGCCGCCTGATGTACTCGGGTGTATCCCTACGCCGCAATTCGATTCCCCTCACCTTCATTTTTCCATCCGTCATCAGGCCGAAGTACCGGTTCATGGCCCCGGCCCGGTTGTGACGGTTGGACGGGAACACAATCCAGTTGTAGTGTCCTTTAAGTTTCAGGGGGATCCCTACGGTCTCGCTCACAAGGTCGCATAGTTCCCCGGGGTCACCGCTGCCCCTGACCCACAGACTGTCCACAATACCATGTAGTATCTCAAATCCCATACCCTGGGCAATCTCCATGGTCTGGAGTAATATCTCCCTGGCGTAGGCAGTGATGGATTCGTGGCACTCAATCCGCCCGAATCTGGCCTTATTGAATCCCATATACCCGAAACTGGTGACCAGCAACCATTTCAGTACGTTCTGCATCATCCGGTGTTCCTCGCTGCCGCTATCTGCCATTTTCTTATAGGCCAGACGCCGCTTGATCAGTGGCCCGATGACCCTTGGTATGAGCCCCACCCGCTTCTGGCAGATGTTATATCCGATAAAGGGCACCCTCTCGGGCGAATCCGGGCAGCACTCACACAACACGGTTTCGGGGGAGATGTTCTTTGTAACCATAATGTGGGGGAACAGACTGGTAAAGTCCACTTCGGCTGCATTTTCATATATGCCCACCCTGGGTTCCAGTATCAGCGCTCCCCGGTCCGAGCGCAGCAGTTCCTCAGCTGTTTTGAAATTCTCGGATAGGTTACGCCGCCATGGAATCAGTACACCGTCCTTTAGTGCCTGGTTCACCTGCAGGGCCGTGACCGCACTGCCGGGGCTGAGCCTGGATAACAGCTGCAGGGGTATGCCCGTTATCCTGCCCAGGTCGATGAGGCCACGCATCCCGCCTTCACGGACGATGAATGTCTGCTCATCGATGTGCAGCCTGCCTTTTAGTGGGTAACCGCCGGGTTTGTAGATGATGCGGCCGTAGCTGAAATACGACCGGCCTTTATTCTGTGCGGGCGGCTCGTCCCGCTCCCTGCCCAGTTGAAGTGATGCCCCTGTTTCCGCTGCCCTGTGGTACAGGTAGGGAAGCTGGAAACTGTCGCCGCCGTGTGTCAGTATCACGTCAGGGTCCATTTCTTTGACCAGGGAGGACAGGCTTTCTATCATATCGGCTTCTGGCATACCCTCAAGGAATTGCTCGCCCAGCTTGATATCCTGAACCGGGTCACTGAAGCAAGGGTTCTTTACCGACCGCGGGGTTACTTTCAAATGCAAGGTCCTTAATTCCGGGGTCGCATAGCTGGTGGTCTGCTGGTCGTCATCAAGGTGCAGTTGTGGGTCCAGCCGGGCCATGGGGAACAGCCCCTTCTCAAGGAGGAACTGCCTGGTCGGGGGCAGGTCCACATTATATGCTTTCCAGCCCCGCTTCTCCAGCATGTCTGCAAGGTTGAATACCCCGCCCCAGTCATCCAGAGATATGGCAAGCACATCTTGTGGCTCCTGACCCAGGGAGGTTATTTTCTGTTCGACCCTGACATGCCGCACCTGGGGCAGGGTGGATATAAGGTGCCTGTTGTGGACTGGACATTCCAGGTATATGCGGGGATAGTATCCCACCCTTTGGGATGTGCACTTGCTGCCTTGTTTGATCCACAGGAGAATGTGCCCGTCTCTGTACTCGATATCAAGGAGATGGGGCATGGCTGTCCTCCTTCAGGTCGTCTATTTGTTTTTGCTGTTCGATGAGGATGGACAACACTATGGTATCCATGGGGTCAACAGCCGCCGCTACAGTGGATGCAGAGGCATGTTCCCGTGCCATGTCCATGATGCGGTCAAAGACCTGCCGGTCGCGCCGGCGCAGCGCCCTCCTGAAATCGCCAAGCTCCATGATAATACTGTCAAGCAGCATTCTGAAAGTGGGTACTGTCCTGCCCATTTACACCACCGCCGTGTATGCGCTGAGCTGCATCTGGCCAGGCGGGATGGGCATGAATTCCAGCACGTCGTTCTCATCCATTATCCTGAGCAGTTTGCGGTGCTGTACTACCCTTATGACCCTGCCGGCACACTCCTCCACCAGTTTTGCACCCCACCAGGTCCCGGCGTAGCTGGTCACCACCGTGGTCAGGCTGTGGGTACGGGTGTAGTCCTTCAGGTGTTCCACTGCCTGCTCCAGCAGTCTGCGGGAATGGAGGCTGCCGAAGAGGTGGGGCAGGTATGCCACTGCCAGAAGCCCTGGCTGCCATTTTTGGATAACAGGTGGCAGCTGCTGTGTGAGCAGGTCGTTCATCTGGTATTCGGTGAAGGCGCGAGCTACGTGGGTTTTTGTCATTACGGTCTTTATGTCTGCCTGCAGCACCTTTGATATGCTCCGTAGGGTGTAGGGGTTGAAGCTGTTGCCCCCGTCCACGAAGACTGCGTCCTGCTGGTGCCGGTCCGCAGTATGGGCGCACAGGTAGAGCAGCAGGTCGGGCACGAACTTCGAGGGGCCTTCCACAAGGGTTATGGTGGAGGGTTTGAAGCTTGTAAGGTCAAGGCCACAGGCTAGAGGGGATGGATTGTTCATACGGTGTCGCCTTGTGTTTTGTTGGGTATGTACAGGTTAGGATGTGTGGGGGTAATAATGTGAGGATAGAGCGGGGTGAAAGTATTCTGGGACATTCTGGTTATTTTCATTCAGTTCTTGCAATACTTTCATGGAACTTTCACTTCAAACTGAGATGGGAAAGTTACCACAGAGTTTCATAAGGAAATTCACATCATCGCGATCCCACACCCCTATGTTGTTCTGTTCTGCGACTTGCAGTGCCTTGCTGCCAATTTCTGCAAGGGCGACTACAAGAGTACTGTCAATTGTATATCCAATTTTGTCCAATTTCTTAACAAATCTGTTTGTGCCACTCCATACTCTGTGTCTGAAATGTCAACTCGTTGAAATGATTCACCTTTTCTCATATACAATATAATGCAGTCATAGCATATAAAAATTACAAAAAATATATGCGGTTTAGTATACTCTAATTATGATGAGCATCACTATAATAATATTTATCAATGTGTTTGGAAATATTTAAGTACTTATAACTAATTAGATAAAGATGCAAAAGAGATGATATTTAAAAGAGTTGAATGTGATTATTGTCACAAGTAAATACTCATTCTCGAGGAATATGTTACAGAACCGATGTTCTGTATGCTGGGTTGTATGGATTAAAGTGAAAAATATCAGAATGTAATATGGTCTGTTATAAAATGGTTTGAAAAATTATGATGAAATTTAAAGCGATGCATAACTTTTGGATATATGGATTATATCGGCAAGTTAAATCTGAAAAATTTGAAGATACAAATATGATTCTATTTTGAAAGGGTTGTTATTTATGAAAAAAAACCAAGCTATCAATACTCATATTTTATTTGTAATATTATGTGTTTGTATTATATTTGTTGGCTTTAGCGCTATAGTTAGTGCTTCAGACGAACTAATATATCAGACTCATCTTTCCAGCGAGAATGAAGACACTCTTGAACCAGGCTTGTTTGCTGAGGGAAATACGGAAACATTCAACGTGGTGGCGACGGAGACTGTTTTAGCTGTTATATCAGATGATTTTAATTCATCTACACTTAACGGATCTATCTGGACCTTCATTGATCCTCGTGTTGATGCAACACTTATCATGACAGGTACTCGGGCATCAATTACAGTCCCTGCAGGTACATCTCATAATGTATGGACTAGTGGTAACTACGCACCCCGCATCATGCAAAATGTCAGCGACACGGACTTTGAGGTAGAGGTTAAGTTTGAATCTCAACTGACCTCTCAATACCAAATGCAGGGAATTATTGTTGAACAGGATAATTCCAACTACTTGCGTTTTGATTTTGTCAAGAATGCGACAGATACAATAGTATTTGCTGCAAGTTTTACAGATGGAACTCCCACTACAGAGGGTGATGTTATAATTTCTCCTGGTAATCATTCATATCTTAGAGTAGGACGACAGGGAGATCAGTGGACGCAATCCTATTCCTACGATGGTACAAGCTGGACAGAAGCTGCTAACTTCAGCCATGCATTAAATGTAACCTCGGTAGGGCCATTTGTGGGGAACCATGGCATCCCAGTGGGCATTTCACCGGCCTTCATGGGTGTAATTGATTACTTCTTTAATACCTCTTCTCCGATCATCCCTGAAGATGAGGACAAATTCCCTCCCCAGATCGACCTCTGGTACGGAAATTACCAAAGATTCGGAGACATTGGCGTCCCCCAGAAGTGGGTAAATATCCTTGGCAATGTACATGACTATTCAGGTATTGCCTCTTTGAACTATTCCTTGAATGAAGCTAGCGCTCAGCCCCTCTCCACAGGACCTGATGGTCTCCGACTCCAGTCCAGTGGCGATTTCAACATCGAGATCAACGTCAATGACCTGACATGTGATAGTAATAATTCGGTCGTGATCATAGCGACAGATCACTACGGAAACACCAGGAATGAAGAAGTGACTGTTAATTACTCCTGCAACAATATCTGGCCGGAAACCTACTCCATCAACTGGAGCAGTGTGGCCAGCATACAGGATCCTGCCCAGGTCGTTAATGGCCTGTGGACCAAAGAGCCAAACAGTATCCGTCCCTCCATGATCGGGTATGATCATCTAGTTGCAATAGGGGATATTACTTGGGACGACTATGAAGTGACGGTGCCGATCACTATCAATACCCCAATGGAATCTGCATATAAACCAAATGTTGGTATTATTATGAGGTGGCAGGGGCACTATGACAAAGATGGCAAACAGCCAAGGAATGGATGGTGGCCGCTCGGGGCGCTCGGATTATACATATGGGATTCCCAACTGAACGACTACAGTCTGCAAATTATAGGGAATGACTGGGGAGTTATCGCAAATGATTATAGTGCAAAGGACTTACAAGAGAATGTTACCTATATGTTCAAGATGAGGGCACAAACGATTGGTACTAACACGCTCTATTCCCTTAAAGTGTGGGAACAGGCTGAAGATGAGCCCTCTGAATGGACAATCAGCGGTTATGGTGTTTCGGGAGAATTAAAAAATGGATCTGCTTTGCTTGCTTCCCATTACGTTAATGCAAGCTTTGGAAATGTCACAATTAGACCTGATCCGTTTGACGATCTTTTATCAATTTTCAATGAGGAGACTATAGTAGATACATCTTCTGCCACTATCAGATGGGACACTAATAAGTTAGCGACGAGCAACGTTTCATACGGTCTGAGTACAGTATATGAGTATGGAAGTATAGTGAATGAAACGCTGGTAACTTCTCATGAAATCACTCTGCCGGATCTGACACCTGGGACCAATTATCATTATCAGATCACCTCTGAAGACGAAGTAGGTAATCCCGCAAATACATCGGACCTGAATTTTACTACTTTAGGAGACTCACCTATAGTCTCAGATGATTTCAATGCTTCAACTCTGAATACAACATTATGGACGAAATTTGATCCAAAAAATAATGCAACATTTGAGATAGTAGGTACCGGTACCTCTGATGCATGGTTAAACATTACGGTTCCTGCAGGAATATCCCATGATGTATGGACGAATGATAACAATGCACCCCGCATCATGCAGGCTGCAAAGAATACAGATTTTGAGATTGAAGTCAAGTTTGAATCTCAACTGACCTCTCAATACCAAATGCAGGGAGTTATTATTCAACAGGATGATTCCAACTACTTGCGTTTTGATTTTTCCAGGGGTGCGGAAGATACAAAGGTATTTGCTGCAAGTATTACAGATGGAACTGCCACTGAAAAGAGTGATGTTATAATTTCCCCTGCCGATAATCCCTTATATCTTAAAGTAAAACGACAGGGAGATCAGTGGACACAATCCTATTCATTCGATGGTACAAGCTGGATCGAAGCTACAAACTTCAGCCATGCATTAACTGTAACTTCGGTAGGGCCTTTCGTGGGGAACCAGGGTTACCTAGGTAGCAGCAATTCACCCGCCTTCACGGGTTTAATTGATTATTTCTTCAATTCCAGTTCTCCTATTATTCCTGAGGATGGAGGGGATAACGAACCTCCAACAGTTACCGGGAATGAACCCACAGGAACTAATGTCCCCGTCACCACGCAAATAAATGTGACTTTCAGCGAGGCAATGAATCAAACATCTGCCGAGTCAGCCTTCAATACATCTCCTGAAACTGCGGGTAGCTTTAACTGGAATGCTAACATCATGACCTATACTCCGGATTCTGATCTAACATCTGATACAACATATACGGTTACTATTGGTACAGGTGCCAAGGACCTGGCAGATAATAATATGGAAACCGAGCATACCTGGCCGTTTACAACGGAAGTTTCCGATACCACACTACCTACAGTTACCGGGAATGAACCCACAGGAACTAATGTCCCCGTCACCACGCAAATAAATGTGACTTTCAGCGAGGCAATGAATCAAACATCTGCCGAGTCAGCCTTCAATACATCTCCTGAAACTGCGGGTAGCTTTAACTGGAATGCTAACATCATGACCTATACTCCGGATTCTGATCTAACATCTGATACAACATATACGGTTACTATTGGTACAGGTGCCAAGGACCTGGCAGATAATAATATGGAAACCGAGCATACCTGGCCGTTTACAACGGAAGTTTCCGATACCACACTACCTACAGTTACCGGGAATGAACCCACAGGAACTAATGTCCCCGTCACCACGCAAATAAATGTGACTTTCAGCGAGGCAATGAATCAAACATCTGCCGAGTCAGCCTTCAATACGTCTCCTGCAACTACGGGGAGCTTTAGCTGGAATGCTAACATCATGACCTATACTCCGGATTCTGACCTTGCATCTGACACAAAATATACAGTTACTATTGGCACAGATGCCAAGGACCTGGCAGATAATAATATGGAAACCGAGCATACCTGGAATTTCACAACGGAAGTTTCCGATAACACACCACCTATAGCTGCGATAACAGAACCAGATGATGGAGCATGCATTAAAGGAATCATAAATATCATCGGAACGGCAAATGATACGAATTTCAAGAGTTATTCAGTAGAATGGAAGAATACTACAGTAGATTGGATAGAGATACAAAACTTGAACGAATCTGTATCTGGTGGAATACTTGCTACATGGGATACAACCGAACTGGAAGACGGTGACTACATGATCAGACTAACTGTTACAGATAACGCATCCAACTCTAATACAACCACAGTTAATCTTACAGTCGATAGCATTCAACCTGAAGTTAACATTACCGAGCCTGGAAATGAATCAGACTTAAAATTCTTTGAGAACATAGTTCGAGGAGAAGTCAATGATGATAACCTATATTCTGCCCAATTGACTGTAATTAATGAAGCAGGTGAAAATGTAAGCTCCTATAATCTAAACATCAGAGATGGTGAGTTTAGTAAGCGTGTAGAATTTGCGCCTGATCAGATTAACAGATTAGAACTTGTTGCTTTTGACAAGGCAAATAACTCAAACAGTACAAATGTAACAGTATTTGTCGGGAACAATACACTATTTAATGAGACGGATGTTAACCAAAGTAAACCAGTAATAATTGACGCTAAAAATGAAACAGGTACCTTAATAGAATTCGTTTCAAATGTTACTGAATCCAATCTGACTTTTACAGTAACAGCCATAACAAAAGAGACCGAGATAAATAAACTTAACAATTCAGTTTTTATTGTATCTGGTGAGATGGCAGTAGGAAGAATCGTTGAAATAAACGTGACCGGTCTTGACGTTACTAATAAATCTAAAGTTCAAAGTGTTACGATTAACCTGTATTATACAATAGGCGACCTGGACCTTGATGGCGACGGCACTATAGAAACTGGAGAATTGGATGAGGATAACTTGTATATTTACTGGCATAATGGTACTAACTGGACAAAGTTAACAAAAGAAGACAATTCTGATATGGTTATTAACAACGGTCAAGTGAAAATTACAGGAGATGTTCCTGGTTATGTATGGGCAAAAGTAAATCATCTCAGTATGTTCGCTTTAGCAGCACTTCCAGTACCTGAACCCACTGAACATAAAGATAATAACGGCGGCGGCGGTAGCAGTGGCGGAGGCGGAGGCGGCGGCACCTCTGGAGAAAACTATTATAACATTCTCGTATCAGAAACCGACAGGCAGAGCATATTCAAGAACTCAGACGTCTCATTTATTTTCGATCTGGAGGATAACATAGTCAGGCATATCAATTTCACAGCCCTGAAAAGCGCTGGTACGGTGGCCGCCAAAGTTGAAATATTGAATAATACCTCTACGCTGGTGAGTACACCGCCACCAAATAAAGTATATAAAAACCTGAACATGTGGGTTGGAAACGCTGGATGGGCAACAGAGAGGAATATTGCCGATACCACTGTTGTTTTCACTGTAGATAAATCATGGATCACTGAAAACAATATCGATGAAACATCAATTGTTCTCTATCGTTATAGCGATGATACATGGCATAAGTTGGTGACCAGAAAGATTGCAGAGGATGCCAATAGCTTGCAATTTGAAGCTGAAACGCCAGGATTTTCACCATTTGCTGTAACAGGTAAAGAGGAAGAAGGAGAACCAGGCGGAGCAGGTATTATTGCAGAGCCTACAGTAACAGTAGAGAAAACCCCTGTCCCTACACCAACTGATAAGGAAGGGATACCTGGATTTGGTCTATTTGCAGGTTTGTCAATCTTGTTGATAGCAATGCAATTATTGCGCAAAAAGAAATAGATTAAGCTTGAATCCGACAGTGGAGAAGGATAAGGCATGTCCAAAGTCCTGATGTCAGGTCAGGGACGGGCGCTGGTGGATAAGAAGGGGGTTGGAGTGCCCCTTTCAGCGGCCAGGTAGTCTGGAATTGTGAGGGAGATCGCGAAGAAGATAAGAGAGAAGCGCGGGTGATCGAGGTCTATTTTTTTGCAAACTGTTTTCTTAAAATAGCTGAAAAAATAACGCCTTGAATTGATAATCTAAACACACACAAGCATTATTTAAGAAGAAACTGGAAGATATTGTCAATAAATTTGATGGTTTCGATGAATTGAAGGGGCCTATGACTTACATCAAAAATGGTCTTGGGTGCTGGTTTACGTGTATGCGATATCCAGGAATGGAACCGACAAATAACCTTGGTTAGCAAGTGATGCGAGAACTGCAATTGAGATAAATAAAAACTGTAATTCTTCTTTTTTTCTGATTTGTGAACATATAGGGATGTATTTACTTTCCTGTGGGCTTAGAAAATACGAACAAAGCAAATTACGGCAAGTGTAGAGACCTATCGGTCATTTGGGAGTTTAGTAAAAAACACTGTTTGTATGATAATGAGTATGTACACCACCATAAATTTTTTTAATGTACATATAAAAAACATTATATACTAGTAAGTGCTAATATATAAATGTGGGAATGTAATTAGGCATCAAACTATTGCTAAAAATTAAGTTTGCATGTCTTGATATATTTACATACATATAAAATATACGTGGAGGTTAAGATATGACAAATAATTTAAACAAAATATTTATTTTTTTAATATTGCTTGGAGTATTCTTGGTACTCTCGTCTCAAGCAGTTTTTGCTGACGGGACAGAAACCCTGGGAACACCAAGTATAGATATTTCAACTGGTACGGGAGTTATTGCCAGTGGAACTGGTCTTATAACACAACTTGGAACGATAGATATTATTATTCCCGGTTCAGTAGATGTAAAACAGGTGCTTCTGTACTGGGAAGGTCAACATACTTCCCCCGAGGGAGATGATACGATTCTAGTTAATGACATTGAGGTTACTGGGATACTGATCGGGGGACCCACATCATGTTTCAGTAACGTAATGACTTCAAGTTATAGGGCTGACATAACCAAAATAAAGCGTCTCAGTCTTAAGAAGGGCCTAAACACTTTCCAAATCTCGGGTGCTGACTTTGATTTTGCAAATAATGGAGCCGGAATATTAGTAATAATCGATGATGGTACCCCACAAAAAGATATTCAACTGCTGGATGGGAACGATTTTGCATTTAGCGAATTTGGACCTACATTAGATACCACTGTTCCACAGACCTTTGGCTTTGCACCGGCAATCACTGATAGGCAGGCAGACCTCTCTATGTTTTTCAGCAGTGTTGCAGGAACGACAAGTGGCGGCGAATTCCGTCCCAGTTCAATAAAAATCACTACAGATATGGGTACAGAAGTTTATTTTGACAATTACCTTGACAGTAACGACGGTCAAGAGTGGGATACCCTGAAATTAACGGTTGATATCCCAGCACAAGCCACCTGGTTGACGGTGCAGGCACTTTCTGAAAACCGCATTTTAAATAATGATGTCCCCGCTTCCTTTGTATGGACTGCTGCAGCCCTGTCCATACCCTACGAAATTTCGCCTGCTAAGGGTCGCATGACTGGAGGGGGAAGTGTTTTCACAGGCGATAATGCTCGGGTTACTCTTGGTTTTGAGATTCACTGTGATTTAAGTAAACCGAACAATTTACAGGTGAACTGGCCAGATGGAAATAAGTTTCATATGCTTGAATTGACATCTGCAATTTGCACAGATGATCCAAAAATAAATCCGAAACCACCTGTAGCTCCACTTGACACCTTCACGGGTGTGGGGACTGGCAGGTTCAATGGTGTAGAGGGTGCGACTATCTACTTTACATTCGTTGACAAAGGAGAACCAGGCAAATCTGATACTGCATGGATACAAATCTTAGATAATGGTGAGCAAGAAGTGCTAAATGTATATGGATCCATGAAATATGGGAACCTGCAGGCCCATAAATGATTAATCCATTGAATAATTTAAGTCAGGTCTATATGAAATGAATTCAATACTGGCTTTTCTGGAGAAGAAGAGCCAGTATTAATTTTTAAGTGTTAAACACCGATTTTTGTCAGTCGTTTATGTTCTACAAAGAATCTACAATTTTTGAATCAAAAGAATGATATTGATTGGGAAAAGGTCATTAAAAGTGTTATACTAAACCGTATCTGTTTTTTGTAACTTTCTGCCACAGAGAGCACAGAGATGCTTTTTCTTCCCCAAACTCCTCTCTCTGTGCTCTCTGTGAGCTCTGTGGCAGTCATATAGAGTTCAAAATTATACTTACGGAGTAGTATAACAGGCTGCAAACCAGAATTACAAAAGCAGTTAAAGAAGGAAAATGGCAATTAGTAAAGAGACTTCAATATTTGTTAACCCACTCGTTCTATGCGAAATTGTTAGCAGTGAGAACGATATGTTAGAATAAGGGCAAAAGAACAGCAGGAATTGACGGCGAAAAGTGGTTAACACCCAAAGCCAAAATGAACGCTGCTCTTAATTTATCTGACGAGAGTTATAACCCATGTTCTTCAGTTTAATGGTTTAATTAACCGTTTCATTTGCCTAAATAACTACTCGTAGGTCTTAATGCTAGCGTTTTTCCCAAATATAGAGGTTGAAAATTTATTCAGGTCTTAATAGGAGGTAAAAACCAATGGCCAGAATGAAATATAAGACAAACGGCATTACCATCGAAATAAGTCATGGCTCGTGCGTGGGCTTCGGTGAATGCAGGGATAACCGTCCCGCAGATGTTTTTGAACTGGCGGACAGCAAGGCCACGGTACCCATTGTGTAAGAATGCACCGAATGCTGCCTGTGTGTGGATGTATGCATCGTAAAAGCCATCACTCATAGTTCCTGCTGAGACCGGAAAAATCATCGTTTTGGTTAAAATTTTGGTGCAGGGTTTCTACTGACCCCAAAAAAGTCCTCAGGGATCATCCCGTATACGGCCTGAAATTTCATTTATGCCCTTTCACCATATCCAGCAGCATCCTGCCCTTTTCTGGCGGCAGGGGCACGAACTCAGCAGGTCGTTCATCTGGTATTAGGCGAAGGCGCGGGCTACATGGGTCTTCCTCAGCACGGTCTGTATTTCTACCTGTAATACCTTTGATATGCTCCTTAGGGTGTAGGGATTGTAAGCTAAAGGCCACAAGCAAGAAGGGATGGATTGTTCATGTGGTGTTGCCTTGTGTTCTGTTGGGTTATGTGTATATTATGATGTGTGGGGTAACAATGTGAGCATAGGGCGGGGTGAGAGTATTCTGGGATTTTCTCCATTTGAAGGAATAGTGCGGTAAACATCTCTCTTGGCTTCGAGCTGCTACCACGGCTCTGTGGGCGCTGGTTGGGGCTTAGAGTGGCGATTTATGCCCGGGCAGCATGCCGAAGACAAAACATCTTTTTAGATTTTATTGCCAGGCGCCAGATTTATATACTGTGTTAAGCAAATTACTTATGTAAAATAAATTGAGAAATATAAAGAAATAGTGCTGATGATATGAATATTAAAATATATATTACAATAGTATTTATTCATCAAATAAAATTTTAATTATAAACACAAGGAGATGTTTTTATGGGATTAATGGCAACTTTGAATGATAGCATTGGACTTTTGAAAAATACTTTTGCTGTGATTGCAAGAAATCCTGCAATTTTTAAGCCAACACTTGCACAAATAATTATAGGAACTGTAATATGGTTATTGTTAATTGGGAGCTTTACAATTTTGTTTTTAATACAAATACCATCGCTCATTTTTATATCGATATTAATGTTACTTATTTCAGTAGGGTTGTGGATTCTATTTCCGTTCATCAAAATGTATTATCGTGCGGCACAGTCCTGGATAGTATACAATACTTTTAAAGGTAATAACATTTCACATAAAGAAGGAATCGCAAGAGCAAGGCAGAATAAAACGGATATTTTTATCCTTGGACTTTTGGAGATTATGTTTAATGCTCTAGCAAAAAAATTAAAACGAGGGAGTGGAAATAGTGGAGGTCTTTGGGCTATATTAAATCTTCTCTTGAAAATGACAGGAGCATTGGTTGAAGAAGCCTGGGATTTGGTTGGGCATTTTCTATTGCCAGGTTCAATAATCCCTGAAAAAACTGTTGGAGAGGCTTTATCAGACATAAAAAATTTAAAAAATAATGTACCTGCAAGTCTAGTCGGTGCTCTCGGGATTGATTTTATTGGTGATGCGATAAGAGGATATATTACTTTTGTCTTTTTATTGATAATTTTTGCTGGATTCGGTGTATATTATTTTACATCATCTGCAGCACTTATGATTATTGGAATTGCCCTGGCAATCTTATTCAATTTCATAGCAAAGATATTTGTTGATATGGTAAAAACAGTATATTTCACAATATTTTATATTGCTTTGACAGTCCCAGAGGAGATTCCTGAAGGGATAAGGGAAGAAGTTACTAATTACTTGGAATTTAAAGCTTAGTTGAATGAATAAGCAATACTTGTAAATCGAGTGGGTTTAAAATATAAAAATAAGTAGCAAGTAGTAATAAGAAATCCGTGAGCATCATCAAGTATGCACTGGATTTCCAAAACGGGGTACGTGACTGGCGTGCCTTGAAGCATATAAGAGAAAGATAAACAAACTGGACATTTGAGGTAAAAAAAATCATGTGCCAGTGCGGGTTAAAATCCCCCCATCTGGGTCTGCTCCCGGATGAAGAGAACGGGAAGTGCGGTATCGTGAGGTGCTGTGCGGAATTCCCTAGTATCGGCAACCACAGCCCGAAGCCCAAGCGAACGCAAGGTGGCCTTAGCGATTGGCGACACTCCCAGTCACAGTGGAAGCCTGAGCAGAATATAATCGCTGGGGTGGTTACGGCAGGGATGGTTGCGAATGCTCTTTTGTATGTCTGATGTCTCAAGGATGGTGAGAATATGAAAAAAACAAAAATATTACTCATGTTACTTCTACTCTGTGTAGCAACGACGATGGGATGTCTTACCCATTATCATTACCACACATTTGAAGAAAAACAATATGAGATTGAGTTTTCCACAGGTGATAAACATATCAGTGTTGAATCAGATAGGCCTGTTAATATAATCTTTATTCCAAAGTATAACCAAAATTCTACAGTATATTCAAAATATGATGTTGAAAATGTTACATCATATAATGTTGATGTACAATTTGATGATGAAGTCTTTATGCATATAAATAAAATCGGACCAGAGAACGTTACAGTGACAGTAAAAGCTTATGGTGAGACTATCGGAGAAATTATAGCAGGGAACAATTCTTAACACGTTTACCAGGTAAATCGTTGTGCTGCGTCATGTTGTATCCATTTCAGAATTTGAAATTCCTCGAAATATATGCTTTCCCGGCAATTACATCCCCATTATAACAGGACATGCTTCTTATACATTTTTTTTTTCAAATCATAATTGGATGTAAAAACCAATGGCCAGAATGAAATACAAGACAAACGGCATTACCATCGAAATAAGTCATGGCTCGTGCGTGGGCTTCTGTGAATATAGGGATAACCGTTCCGCAGATGTTTTTGAACTGGCGGACAGCAAGGCCACGGCACCCATTGTGTGAGAACGCACAGAATGCTGTCTGTGTGTGGATGTATGCATCGTAAAAGCTATCACTCATAATTCCTGCTGAGACCGGAAAAATCATCGTTTTGGTTAGAATCGGGGCGCAGGGTTTCTACTAACCCCAAAAAATCCGAGATCGTTTGAAATCCTTTGATTTATATTTTCCATTAAGCTCTTCACAGCAGAGTTGTGGGGTATCTCATGTCTCTGGCTACTGAGGTTGCATTGACCATAGCTTGTCCCAACCGCAGCAGAGCTGCGGTGCACAACGATTAAAATAAAAAATATTCTACCAAACCAATTATGTCAACATCTCATATCAAGTTATTCTGTGTGATCCTATTCGGATGAAGTTGAAAATCAAAGACTTTAGAACGATCTCAAAAATCCCCCGTAATCAACCCGTATACGGCCCTAAATCTCATTTCTGCCCCTTCACCATATTCAGCAGCACCATGCCCTTTTCGGGCGGCATGGGTATGAACTTCGAGGCCACTTCCACCAGGGTTATGGTGGGGGGTTTGAAGCTTTCAGGGTCCAAGCCACAGGCAAGAGGGGATGGATTGTTCATACGGTGTCGCCTTGTGTTTTATTGGGTTATGTGCATGTTAGGATGTGGGTGGGTAATAATGTGAGGATAGAGCGTGGTGAAAGTATTTTAAGTGGGGGGGTTGTGGTGGCGGTTATGTACATGAGTACCGCAGCTACCGAAGTAACCAGATTGCTCTACACCAGGTTACTGCCAACAGATCGTACAACGTTCAATGTTGTTTCAATTATATTTGAAACAACATATACTTAACATTAGAATTTCAAATAGTTTGAAATCATGGAAGAAATAGAGATACCAGATTCAATCAGGTGTGAATTCGAAATAAAAGGTGGTATAGATGGAATTGTTGAATTGCTTCCTGATGATCAAAGAATAGGATATATCAGCTCTATCGCCCGTGCGATATCAGATCCTGTACGGCTTAGGGTGTTATTTGCACTTTGTATACAGCCGATGTGCGTCTGCCTTATAGTCGCGATGACAGAGTATGCATACTCGAAGATGTCATATCATCTTTCTATACTCAGGGGTAGCGGTCTGATATGCTCAAAGCAGGAGGGAAATTATCTGATATATTATCCGACAGATCTTGGCAGAAAAGTTGTGGAATGGATTGGAAAATCGTTCTGACTGTTGCCATCATTGTTGAGATTTTTATTAAACTTCCAAACAAATCATAGTAGTGCGGGGAGTGGGATTCGAACCCACGAATACCTTCGTAACAGGATCTTAAGTCCTGCGCCTTTGGCCTAGCTTGGCTATCCCCGCATATGGATTGTATGATATGGGTGGTATAGATACACTTTTCTTTATTTCAAAGTATCGCATTGTGTGATCCTACAAGTTTTTTGCATCGAAACCATTAAAAGCAATTATCACCTTTCTATGCCCCTATCAGATTAATACATTCAAACTAATTAAATTGTAAGATATCTAATTAATCAAAATAGATACTAAGATTATTAATTCAAGGAGATAACATTAATGGCACGATTCCCAGAAGCTGAAAAACATATACTGCACATGAAGATATGCATGAGATGCAATGCCCGCAACCCGGTCAAGGCCACCAGGTGCAGGAAATGCAATTCCAAACAGTTGCGAATGAAATCCAAAGAAAGCAGAAGCATTTGATCCCGGTTAATATGGGCGTCGAAGCACAGCTCAATAATGTCGTGAAGACCCAGGGTGCAGTACACCTGACCCTGATAGACCCTGACAGCCAATCCCCTGACACAGCAGGCATCATGGCAGCACAGGCCGCAAAAGGAGGTACCGATGCCATCATGGTAGGAGGTTCCACAGGTGCAGGCGGTACTGTCCTGGATAAGACCCTGAAAGCTATCAAAGAGCACACAGACCTGCCCACAATACTGTTCCCTGCCAGTGCAGGCGGTGTCAGTGCGCATGCAGATGCCATCTTTTTTATGAGCCTCCTGAACTCCAGGGATGTAAATTATATCACTACCAACCAGGCATTGGGAGCACCCCTTGTAAAAAAATACGGTGTCGAAGCCATTTCAATGGCATATATAATTATTGAGCCCGGCGGTACAGTAGGCTGGGTCGGGGATGCACGGCTGATACCCAGGAAAAAGCCCGCAATGGCTGTGGCCTATGCACTGGCAGGCAAATACATGGGTATGCACTATATCTACCTGGAGGCAGGTTCAGGTGCTGATACGCCAATCCCGGCCGCCATGGTGGGTGCTGTGAAGCAATCAGTAGGTGAAGAGACAAAAGTAATTATAGGCGGCGGCATCCGTACCGGGGAGATTGCAGCCAGGCTGGTCAAAGCAGGTGCGGACATGATTGTGACCGGTACTATCGTGGAACAGGTAAGCGATATAAAATCCAAGATAAGCGAACTTGTGGATGCAATAAAGCAGTAATATAGTTAATCCTTCCAGTTCAGTCATCCTGGTACATCTTAAGAGTGATCAGCACCAGTGCAACCACAGAAACCTTCCATTCACTCTCCTCTAACCTATCAACCAGCCAGTCAAGGGACCCGCCCACATCCCAGGACCTGCCATCAAGTATCAGAGATTGTACAACCAGACAGGAAGTTGCAGTATACTTCCAGTTATCATCCGTGCACTGCGACAAAAGCCACAAAGAATTGCGCTGGATATGGTCAGCCATACCTTTTACATCCTCGTGTATCAGTGCCGAGTTAATCAGGGCGATGGTACCCGGATGCATCCATTTCCCTGAAAAGTTATTAAGCAGCCAGTCCAATCCCTGCCTGTTCTGCCTGTCCATGACCCCAAGCGCGATAAGGGCATAACAGGTGTCATACACATCATCGTTCCACGAACCACTGTCCGACTGCATTTCCTCCAGCCAGTCCACCGTACCATCACAGGAAATCCCACATTCCATAAGTGCAGCACAAGCCCTGGCAGTATCCCGCACCGGATTGCCTGATTCCCAGTGGTCGCCTGACCTGGCATGCTGCAACCACTCAATTGCCTTTCTGGCATCCCGTCCCCACAGGCACAATGCCTTTGATATCTGTGATGCCTCTTTAACACTGGTAATTTGCACACTCTCCAGCCATTCAAGGGCACGTTCTGAAAAGCCAGTTATTCTTTTAGGATACATTACACAATATTCCGGATTCATCAAATTAACAGTATCGATGTTTTTTTATCCTTTGTGACCATAATAAAAAGAGACTGTCTGGAATAAAGGAGGCAGACAATGGATGAAAAAATCGCGCCCCATGTGGACGAAATAATTAGGGCGCTTGGTACAACAGGCACAACAGTAAATCAGGCTATTATTATAGAAGAACTTGCAAGGCTCCTGGAGTTCAAGGTGCCTCTTCAAGAGGCAAAAAGGAGCTTGCTTAAAAAACACGGGAATATCGATCTACCCTCCGTGAAAAAACTTTCTGAGCTTGGCGCAGGGGAGCGAAATATTGAGGTCACTGCCCGGATTCTTGAGATCAATACCAAAGTCGTTGGCATCAAGGACCAGGAGCGTACTATCTTCATGGGTACCATGGTAGACGAGACCGGGGCACGGAGTTTTACTGCATGGGAGGATTTCGGGCTTGAAAAAGGAGATGTGGTCAAGGTCACTAACGCCTATGTCAGGATGTGGCAGGGCATGCCAGAGATTAATTTCGGTGCCAGATCAAAAGTTGAGAAATTAGACTCAAGCGCCCTGGAACCGCTCCTGTCAAAAGATCTGGAACGCCCTGTCCTGCTGGCAGATCTGAAAGAGGGCGAACCTTCCGTTCATACTGTAATAAGGATAATGGAATCCGGGCAGCAGGAGATCAACACAAAGAATGGGCCCAGGACTATAGTAACAGGGATAGCAGTCGATAGCACTGCTAAACTCCCCTTCACTTCATGGGTACCATCTCCCGAACTTACGGCCGGGAATACAGTAGAGATCAAAAATGCATATATGAGGTCATGGCAGGGTATTCCTACTATCAATATAGGAGAATTCACTTCGATAAGTCATCCGGAAACTCCAATAGATGACAGTGATATTGCCGGGGTAATGGACCACGTCCCAATCAGGCTGGATAAAATAACTGACAGGGACGGAGCTTTTGATGTAAGTATAGAAGGCAACATAATCTCGGTCAGGCCTGGTTCAGGGCTTATTACCAGATGTTCTGAATGCAATAGGGTGATACAGAAGAACATCTGCCGTGTCCATGGTTTGGTGGAAGGCAGGAACGATATGAGGATAAAGTACATACTGGACGACGGTACCGGAGCCCTGACCGTAGTACTGGATGCAGACCTGACCCGGAAGGTCACTGGCTATTCAATTGAAAAGGCCAGGGAAGTTGCTGGTGCGGACATGAACTTGTCTGCTGTTGAGGAAGAGATCAGGAGAAAGCTTATGGGACTGACCATGCGATTGAGAGGTAATATGACCAAGGGCGAATATGGGATCACACTGGTGGCATCCAATGTAGAGGTGACTGAGATCAACCCTGCTGCCGCTGCCACAGACCTGGTAAAAGAGATAGAGGGTGCAGGTCATCATTCACCTGGGCAGGGGGATAGTGACCTATGGTAGAGAGGGAGGTTGCCTGGAGGGTCTTTGCCCATGAATTCATTCATTCGGATTATTTCTTTCATGACGGGGATGAGTTCTCCCCCAATTATCTGGTCACTCCCACCGGTGCCAGGGTGAACCGGCTGTACTTTGTGGGTGTATTGACCGAGATCGATAATCTTGGTGCAGGGGAGGACATGTGGAGGGCAAGAGTGTCTGATCCTACCGGTGCTTTTTCTGTGTATGCAGGACAGTACCAGCCGCAAGCATCAGTGTTCCTGTCAGGACTGGATGTGCCCTGTTTTGTGGCTATAACAGGCAAGGCCAGGACCTATGAACCAGAGGACGGAACTATATATACTTCGGTAAGGCCGGAAGAACTCAACACTGCAAGCGACAGCATAAGGGACAGGTGGATAGTTGATACTGCCCGGCTGACCTATGAGCGCATAAGATTGGTCCGGTCTGCCATGGATTCAGGTCTTAAGGGTGATGAACTGACAGCCATGCTTGTAAAGTCCGGTGCCAGTCCAAAACTTGCCAATGGCATACTCAGGGCCGTTTCTCATTACACAGACCTGGACAAATACCTTAATACTCTATCAGGTGTGATCGTTGATGCATTGAAGAACCTGGCGTCTGCTAACCACCAACCGACATCATTGCCCGGGTTTTCACACTCCATGAAAGAGGTTGCGGGAAGCAACGCAGATGCTATGGTGAAAGAGACACCTGCCCGGTATTCTGTAGAGGATACACAACCCACACAATCGCCACAGCCTGTCCAGTCCACAGACCCTGCCCAACCTACACAGTCCCCACATTTTGTCCAGTCCACAGATCCTGTTCAACCTGTCCAGTCCCCCCACTCTGTCCAGTCCACAGAACCTAAAACTGCCAAGGTGGCGGATGAAGAGATCCACGTTGGAACAACAGGTAGTGAGCCCGTCAGACCTGAAGAGGACAAGCCCGAACCTGACGAGATGGTCTATGAACTGATGGGTATAATGGATAAAGGGAACGGCGTGCCTGTCACTGAACTGGTGGATGAATCAAAACGAAGTGGTCTTACCGATGAGCATATTGACGATGCTGTGAAAACATTGATGTCAGAAGGCAGGTGTTACGAGCCCAGGATCGGTGTACTTCGCAGAGTATGAAAAGGCAAATGAGAACAAACATTTAATATTTTATCATACATCTTAAAATTAAAAAAAGTTTCATAACATCCCATATACCAGGTGAAATAATGAAATCGGTTGAAGAAATTCTTAAAATAATCAGTGAAAAAGACGTCAGGTTTGTAAGGCTGCAGTTCGTGGATATACAGGGTATCGTTAAGAACGTGGCCATACCAGTATCCCAGATAGATAAGGCGCTGGATCAGGGAATATCCTTTGATGGCTCGTCCGTTGAAGGCTTTGTAAGGATAGAAGAATCAGATATGGTCTTAAAACCGGATGTTAATACCTTCCAGATACTACCATGGAGCCATGACGGAGGCAACAGTGCCAGGATGATATGTGATGTCCACCTGCCGAACGGTGAACCTTTCGTAGGCGACCCCAGGTATGTGCTCAGGCGTGCTATGGAAGAAGCGGCTTTAATGGGTTTTAAGATGAATACCGGACCTGAACTTGAATTTTTCCTGTTTGAGAAAAAGGATGGACGTCCTACCACTATTCCACATGACTCTGCAGGGTACTTTGACTTCGGGCCAGTGGACCTGGCAGAAAATATTCGCAGGGAGATCGTGGTCGCCCTGGAAGGCATGGGATTAGAGATAGAGGCCTCACATCATGAGGTTGCATCAGGCCAGCATGAGATCGACTTCAAATACGATGATGCCCTTATCACGGCTGACAATGTGGTGACCTTTAAATATGTCACCAGGACAATTGCAAATAATATGGGATTACATGCAACATTTATGCCCAAACCCCTGTTCAGTGAGAACGGCAGCGGCATGCACATCAACATTTCCCTGTTCAAGGATGGACAGAACGCTTTTTATGACCCTGATAGCAAATATGGCATCAGTGATACTTTGAGATACTTTATCGGCGGAATTTTGAAACATATTAAAGCTATTACTGCGATCACCAATCCAATTGTCAACTCATATAAGAGATTGGTGCCAGGGTATGAAGCACCTGTATATGTTTCATGGTCAGGGGCAAACCGGAGTTCGCTTATCAGGATACCTATGGCCAGGGGGTCGAGCACAAGGATAGAATTGCGCAGTCCTGACCCCTCCTGTAATCCATACCTGTCCTTTGCGGTCATACTAATGACAGGACTGGATGGTATCAAGAATAAGATCGACCCCGGTGATCCGGTAAATGATAATATTTACAAGATGACAGCTGATGAACGCCTGGAATGCAACATTGATTCATTGCCAGGGACTCTCAGGGATGCAATGAACGAACTGGAAAGTGATGAAATATTAATTAAATCCCTGGGCCCCCATGTTTTTAATAACTTCATGAGGTTGGGCCGTGCCGAATGGGAATTATACAGGATACAGGTACATAACTGGGAAATCCAGCGGTATATCAATATCATGTAGGAAAAAAAGGTACAAGTTATGAACACCTTAACCTCTGACCCCCAGGTGCAGCGGAAACTTATAGAAATTTTAAGGATTATCAATGAAAGTGATGGTGCTATCGGCGCTCGCATCATTGCTGACAAAATGAGGGAAAGAGGGTACCAGATCGGTGAGAGGGGTGTCAGGTATCATCTGAGGATACTGGATGAGAGGGGGCTGACCGCCAGGGAAGGATATTCCGGACGGGTCATTACCGAGAACGGGTTGCAGGAACTGGAAGACGGACTCATAGGCCACAGGGTGGGATTCATCATCACCGCCATTGATGAACTGGTCTATAGCACGGACCTGGATGTGGACACTGGGGAAGGTAACGTTATCGTGAACATGGCGCTGATCGACAAGGATGATTTTGATGATGGTATTGAGATTATTGCGGCTATGAACGAATCCCCGTACTCCATAAGCCCATATATCCAGATTATTGAAGAGGACGCTATTGATTACAGGGTGCCGGAAGGAAAGGTAGGTATTGCTACCGTATGCAGCATAACAATTGATGGAATACTGGCAAAGAACGGGATTCCTGTAAACACGAAATACGGAGGTCTCATAGAGATTAAAAATGGGGCTCCCGCCGCTTTTTCAGATCTACTGTTATACAGTGGTATAACTATCGATCCGATGAAGATATTCATCAACCGCAGAATGACTTCGGTACTGGACGTGCTTGAGACAGGAAACGGTAAACTCCTTGCAAATATGAGGGAAATACCTGCTTCAGC
>Ga0255432_1015_pt1 | contig 42437 bp, 39 predicted proteins | sample ANMaggSeSYBR02I6_FD_182656 | JGI IMG/M metagenome (GOLD analysis project Ga0255432, IMG submission 182656) | Sediment cell enrichment communities from methane seep in Santa Monica Basin, California, United Staets - ANME aggregate JGI... | ecosystem: Environmental > Aquatic > Marine > Cold seeps >...
GTGGGCGAAAGGAGAGTAAAATGGCGGAAAGTGTATACAAAATAATCGAGTTGGTTGGAACAAGCACCGAGTCGTGGGAAAAAGCTGCTGCGGCTGCTGTGGAGAAGGCATCGCAGTCATTACGCAATCTTCGCATTGCCGAGGTAGTCGAACTGGATATGCAGTTGGAGGACGGAAAGGTCCGCGCTTACCGCGCAAAGGTCAAGGTATCCTTCAAGTATGAAAGCGGGGACTAAGGAGCAGAATGTGCATTTAGCCTCTGCCGGGTTGGGTTCCAGGCGGGTAAGCTTTTCGAAATCACAATTTGCGAGAAACGGATGTCGTATCTAAGAACGGGAAGACGAAAATATTACGATATATTCTCTCATGTGTACGACAAGTTTATCCAAATGCATTCTCGCCGGGATGAAAAAGATACACGAGATGTACTGGTGGAAATGGCTGACCTCGGTGAAACACCTGATCCTTATATTCTGGATATTTGCTGTGGCACAGGATCTGTCATTTTGGCGTTTGCCAATCACTATCCGGCAAGTCTTACCGTGGGATACGATTTTTCCCGCGGGATGTTGCTTAAAACCAGGGAGAAGCCAGGTGCCCAAAAGGTGATATTGATTGAAGGAGATGCGATATCCTTGCCGTTTACAGATGAAAGCTTTGATCTGATTACCTGCTCCCATGCACTGTATGAGTTAAAAGGGCAGACTCGACAAAACGCTTTGCGTGAAATGAAGCGGGTTATCAGATCGGCCGGAGTGGTTTTAATCATGGAACATGAGGTGCCTCAGCGTCCCCTGATTAAGTTCCTTTTTAACCTCCGGATGGCGGCCATGGGATCTGCTGACGCCAGAGAATTTGTTAGTAGCGGACTGGCTCCGTTCACCAAAATTTTTCCACACGTTTCGCTTGCCCATTCTCCATCAGGAAAAAGTAAACTTATTATGTGTCGGAAGCATTTGATAAAAATGTAGAATAAACTCAATATATAAGAATAAGAAAGGAAAAGTATCATGGAGATAAAAAAGTGGGACAGTCCACCGGAAATGCAGATCGACCTGGAAAAAATTTACCAGGCTGTCGTAGAAACCGACAAGGGAAACATAGAACTTGAGCTCTATCCCCAACACGCACCCAAAACGGTCAACAACTTTGTCTTCCTGGCAAGGGAAGGTTTCTATGATGGGGTATCGTTTCACCGGGTGATCAGCGATTTTATGATCCAGAGCGGAGATCCGACGGGTACCGGACGGGGAGGTCCAGGATATCAGTTTGAAGACGAGGTAAAAGGAAATCCGCTAAAGCACGAGACATGTGTAATCTCGATGGCAAACTCCGGGCCAAACACAAACGGAAGCCAGTTCTTCATCACGCATTCGCCGCAGCCGCACTTGAACGGCAATCATACGGTGTTCGGAAAAGTAATTGTGGGGCAGGAGATCGTAAACGCAATCCGCCAGGATGATCGGATGGTCAAAGTGGAGGTCAAAGTGGAGGTCAAAGAAATATAGGGCGAGTTTTGAATTTAATTGAAAGTAACAATTTAGCCTTTTGAAAAAGAATCTGACAGGATAACAGGATAAACAAAATTTTATATAAAGTACACAAACAAAGCCAACTCTCATTGTAGCTATCCAGTAAATCATAAAATATAATCACAACATGAAGAAGGTGTTTATCAAGGTATAAGGATTTAGATTTGGATTAACAGGAAAAGTTTCGATAATTTAAATCCTGAATATCTTGTAAATCCTGTCCAAAAAATAATATTTAACAGCGCTAACGTGTTATAATTGAGAATTCGCTCGGCAACTTGGGGCAAAGGAGGTAGATATGCATATGAAGGTAACACGCAGAAAATTTATCCAGATTTCCGGCGCTGCTGCTGCCGGGCTTGCTGCCAGCGGTTTGGGCTTTAATCTTTCGCCGGTCAGGGCACACGCCCAAATGCTAAAGACTAAGTATGCCAAAGAAACCACCACGATCTGCCCTTATTGTGCAGTGGGATGCGGGGCGATTGTACATACCAGCAAAAAAGGCGACGGTCGTGTCATCAACATCGAGGGTGATCCAGACCATGTGATAAATCGTGGGACTCTGTGCAGCAAAGGAGCCGGACTTTCCGGATTGATCGAAAATAAAAACCGCCTCCTTGAGCCCATGTACCGGGCGCCTTATGCTAATGAGTGGAAGCAGGTATCATGGGATTGGGCGCTAAGCGAAATCGCCAAGCGCGTCAAAAAGACCCGTGATGCCGACTTTACCAAAAAAGATGCCAAAGGCCGGATAGTTAACCGGACGACCACCATTGCCTCAGTTGGAAGCGCTGCAATGGACAACGAAGAGTGCTGGATCTATCAGGCATTAATGCGTGCTCTTGGGCTTGTCTATATCGAACATCAGGCCCGTATCTGACATAGCGCAACTGTTGCGGCTCTGGCAGAGTCGTTCGGACGTGGCGCAATGACTAATCACTGGATTGATATTAGAAACAGTGACTGCATACTGATTATGGGCAGTAATGCTGCGGAAAACCATCCCATATCATTCAAGTATGTTACAGAAGCACAAAGAAATGGGGCAAAAGTTATTAATGTTGACCCAAGGTTTACCAGAACATCCTCAAGGGCGGATATCTATACTTCTCTGCGTTCAGGCACGGATATCGCTTTTCTTGGAGGTATGATCAAGTACATACTGGACAACAAACTCTATAATAAAGACTATGTTGCAAACTATACCAATGCCGGGTTTATAGTTGGAGAAGATTTTAAATTTAAAGATGGTCTGTTTTCCGGCTATGATGCAAAAAACAGGAAATATGACAAGAGCAAGTGGGCTTTTGATATGGATGCAAAGGGTGTCCCGAAAATGGATATCTCTTTAAACAACAGCCGCTGCGTTTTTCAGCTTTTGGAGAACCATTTCAGCAGGTATAATACCAGGCTGGTTTCCTCGATTACCGGCACCCCGGAAGCGGATCTTGTAGAGGTTTACAAAACTTATGCCGCTACCGGCGCCAGAGGAAAAGCCGGAACAATTATGTATGCCATGGGCTGGACCCAGCATACTGTCGGAGTCCAGAATATCCGGACAATGGCCATCATCCAGTTGCTCCTTGGGAACATGGGTGTTGCAGGCGGTGGTGTTAATGCACTGCGAGGAGAGTCAAACGTGCAGGGTTCTACAGATCACTGTCTGCTCTGGCATATCTGGCCTGGATATCTTAAAACTCCAAGGGCATCGAATGTGTCCCTTGATGCATACAACAAAAAGTGGACTCCAAAAAGCAATGATCCGCTTTCCGCAAACTGGTGGCAGAATTATCCAAAATATTCAGTCAGTCTCTTAAAATCATTCTTCGGTGAAAAGGCTAATAAAGCAAACGATTTCGGGTATGACTTGCTGCCAAAGGTGGACGATGGGACAGATTATTCATGGTTGACCCTCTTTGATAAAATGTACAAGGATGCTCTCAAGGGTTTCTTTGCATGGGGCCAGAATCCAGCCTGTAGTGGCGCTAATTCCAATAAAACACGCAAAGCAATGGCAAAACTTGACTGGATGGTCAATGTCAACCTTTTTGACAATGAAACCGGTTCATTCTGGAAGGGCCCGGGCATGAAGCCTTCCACCATAAAAACTGAAGTCTTTATGCTTCCGGCATGTGTATCTGTTGAAAAAGAAGGCAGCATTACCAACAGCGGCAGATGGATGCAGTGGCGCTATCAGGGGCCGAAACCGCTTGGAAACAGCCTTTCCGACGGTAATATCATAATGGAACTCGGCAATAAAATTAAAGAGGTTTATAAAGAAGGCGGGGTTTTCCCTGAGCCTATACTTAACCTGAAATGGGATTATATGACGGACGGCCTGTATGATCCACACAAGGCAGCCAAAGAGATTAACGGCTACTTCCTGAAAGATGTTACTGTTAAGGATAAATCCTTCAAAAAAGGAACGCTTGTGCCGAGTTTTGCTTATCTGCAGGCTGATGGTTCAACCTCATCTGCAAACTGGCTTTACTGCAACAGCTACACGGAAAAGGGTAACATGGCAGCCAGGCGCAGCAAGGAGGATGCGCCGAACAACATCGGCCTGTATCCGGAGTTTGCATGGTGCTGGCCTGTAAACAGGAGGATTATTTACAACCGCGCTTCCGTTGATCTAAAAGGACAGCCGTGGGACAAAAAAGACTGGGTTATCAGGTTTGCCGGTGATGTTAAGGACGGCAAGTATGTGTCAAAGAAATGGATCGGAGATGTCCCGGACGGTGGCTGGTATCCTCTCGAAAATCCTGACGGGACAAAGAGAAATGATGCAAAGTATCCATTTATCATGAGAAAGCACGGTCATGGGCAGATATTCGGTCCCGGCCGCGCAGATGGTCCATTCCCGGAACATTACGAGCCTCTTGAATCACCGCTTGGAAACAACTTGATGAGTAAACAGCGTATGAATCCGGCAGCGCCTGTTTACACAACAGATGCTGATTCGGTGGCATCGAACAGCCCGAAATTTCCTGTTGTGGGTACAACATATCGTGTTTCAGAACACTGGCAGTCAGGCCTCATGACACGTCCACAGCCGTGGCTGCTCGAACTTCAACCTCAGGTTTTTGTTGAAATGAGCGAAGAGCTTGCCAAAGAAAAGAGCATCAAAAACGGAGAACGGGTAAAGGTAGCATCTGCACGTGGTTCACTTGAATGTACTGCTATTGTTACCAGGCGTTTTAAACCTTTCAAGATAGCAGGAAAGATTGTGCACGAGGTTGGTCTCCCATTGCATTTTGGCTGGCGCTGGCCGGAAAGTGGCGCAGAGGAGAGCGCAAATCTGCTTACTCCGTCAACCGGTGATCCCAATACGAGAATCCCTGAATCCAAAGCCTTTATGGTCAATGTATTCAAACTATAAAAGGAGGCTGAATGCCTGGTAAATCATTTTTCATAGACACGTCGCTTTGTATGGCCTGCAAAGGTTGTCAGGTTGCCTGCAAGCAGTGGCATGATCTGCCTGCCGAGAAAACAGTAAACCGTGGAACCTACCAGAACCCGGCGGATCTCTCCTTTGTGACTTACAAGTTAGTGAGGTTCAACGAGACAGTTGTGGACGGCAAGCTAAAGTGGCTCTTCTTTTCTGATCAGTGCCGTCACTGCATGGAGCCACCTTGTGAGGTGACGGCTGAGGACCCCAAGGCCATTTTCAGAGATCCGGCAACCGGTGCGGTTCTGTTTACGGCTGACAGCAAGGATATAGACACTCAAGAAGTTATAGAGGCGTGTCCATATAACATTCCTCGTGCTGCCAGGGATGGTACCTTAGCCAAGTGCGACATGTGTAACGATCGTGTCCGAAACGGACTTTTGCCTGCCTGTGTGAAGACCTGTCCCACGGGTGCCATGAACTTTGGCGACCGCGATGAAATGCTTGTTATGGCAAGAAAGCGTTTGGCCACGGTCAAAAAGATCCACCCAAAGGCGAAACTCCTGGATCCTGATGACGTTCGCGTTATATACTTGGTCACAGAAGATCCGATGCTCTATCACTCGTTTGCAGTGGCTTCAAATTCGGCCTTTGACATATCGAGAAAAGTGGCTCTAAATAAGCTTTTGAAACCACTGACCCGTTTGACAGCCGGTTTGTGAACAGAAATACTCTTAGAAAAAATACAGAATATCAAATGACCAAAATATTTCAGACAGTTATCCAATATCTGCGGGGTTCAGCACGTTTAGAATTTTGGATTTTAGTCATTCGTATTTGTTTCGGATTTCGTGTTTCGTGCTTCGAATTTATAGAAGATCCCATAAGTAAACTATTCTCGTTAAGTCAGGTTATCAGCTTAAATGACGTAGCCCTGGGGGGATAATGGGTAATAATAATGACTAAAAAGGATGTTGTAACTACCGGGCAAATTAAAAAGGCTGTGAGAGATATTAAGGCACTGAGGCCCGCGTATGAAGGTATTCTCGCTTTTTATGAAAAACTTTTTTTGGCCCAGGAAGCCACAAAAAAACACATGCGCCTGCAACCAATAGAGATCCCCGAAGACCTCCTTGCGGTCAAACGAAAAGAGAAGTTCCCTCTAATCGCAAGAAAAGACTTTAGAGTAGATATAAAAGCATCCGAGGCTCTGCTGAGAGAGATTTGCAGACTTGCCGGTGAAGCGAACGAAGTTCTGACCCACGCCGGCGTGAAGCTTATGGACGCCCTGGACAGGGGCACGGTTGATGCCCCAACCTTGTTGTCAAAAACTTTGAGCGAAGATGACATCTATTTTGATGAAACAGCAAAAAATCTGGGAATTGACAAGGAAGTTCTCCTTTTTATGGCACATGGAAGTATAAGACCATCCCTTTCTCTTTGCGCTGAGCAATTAGCCACTTATATAGACAAGGACACACTGTGGGAAAAAGGGTATTGTCCTGTTTGCGGCAGTCCTCCAGCCATATCCATACTTCGCGGTGAAGGAGAGCGCTTCCTCTTTTGCAGCTTTTGCGACCACGGGTGGCTTAGCCAAAGGATATATTGTCCGTTCTGCGAAAATAAGGATCAAAAAACATTGCACTATTTCTTTAGCGAAGAAGAAGAGGAGTATCGGGTGGATGTGTGTGATAAGTGCAAAAGATACATAAAAACAGTTGATACCAGGGAAATAAAACGACCTGTGTATCCTTTTTTAGAACAGGTCACGACATTGCACCTCGATATAATAGCCCAAAACCAGGGACTTCAAAGTGGACATCCGCTATGGCTCAAAACATAGATCACTATAATCGCAGGATTTCCTACCTGAGGGTTTCTGTCACAGACCGATGCAACCTTCGCTGCATCTACTGCCTGCCGGTAAAAAATCTGAAGCTTCTTGAGCATGCTGAGATATTGAGCTACGAAGAAATCCTGGATGTCATTATAGCCGGCACCGAATGCGGAATAAGGAAAGTGCGTCTGACAGGCGGCGAACCCCTGGTCCGTAGAAATTTTGTCCGGTTCGTTGCATCCGTGTGCCGGATACCTGAACTCGAAGATGTCAGCATCACCACAAACGGTGTGCTCTTAAAGGAAAGAGCCGGAGAAATTTTTGATGCAGGCGTTCATCGCATCAATATCAGCCTTGACACACTTAACCGCTTGAAATATGCCAAAATCACGGGATATAATTGTTTTGATGAGGTCTGGGAAGGGCTTCAGGAAGCTGAGGCAGTTGGCTTTTCGCCCATAAAAATCAATGTAGTGGCTATCAGGGGTGTAAATGATGATGAATTCGCTCGACTTGCCGAGTTATCTGTGAAAAAGCCTTATCACGTTCGGTTCATCGAGTACATGTCAATCGGGCATGACAGCAAGTGGAAGCATGAAAAATATATCTCTTCAGATGAAATCAAATTGAAACTCGAATCCATTGGCCCCCTTCACAAAATTCCGCGTGCAACCCACGACGGCCCGGCAGAAAGATATCGATTTGAATCAGCAAAAGGCGAAATTGGTTTTATCAGCGCTCTCAGCCACCACTTCTGCCCTGCTTGCAACCGCCTGAGAGTCACAGCCGACGGCAAACTTCGCCCCTGCCTTTTTACCGACAACGAGGTGGACGTCAAGACGCCTCTTAGAAATAAATGCACCCAACAAGATTTGAAGGAACTGTTTCGGGAAGCTATCGCCAAAAAACCAAGGCAACACCACGTCAGGATACCGGATGGTGGAGAGTGTCTCCGTCCCATGTATGCCATCGGAGGATGAAAGGTTATTTTTAGATGAGAGTGTTGATTATAGGAGCAGGTAAGACCGCGCGCGAACTTTTGCGCAGGCTTGGCAAATTCTGGGATGTCACGCTTGTCGATAAATCGGATAAACGTTTTCCATCTTTCAAAAAGATGAAGCCGGTAAAGAAGCTGATTCTTGGTGATGCAACGAGTAACATTGTCTTGCAGGAAGCAGGAATTGACAAAACCGATTTTTTTGTGGCGGTCACCAACCGTGATGAGATTAACTTCGAAGCCTGCGTTCTTGCTCAGAAACACAAAATCAAGAACATAATAAGTATGATAAATGATTCAGATAACCTTCAAAAATTTCGAGAACTCGGTATCCGAGCCATATGCGGCTCCTATATAGTAGCTCACCAGATAGAAATATTTCTGGAAAGTCCAATGATGTTGTTAAACAGCGTAGGAGAAGGGAGAGGAGAAGTAATGGAGATCAAAGTGCTTCGCAATTCCCCGGCTGTTGGCAAATCCATGCGGGACATTCGTCCTAAAGATTGGCTGGTTGGAGCAATATACCGGAAAGGAGAAATAATTATTCCTCGTGGAGATACCACAATCCAAAAGGATGATCTAATTACCATAGTAGGCCATAGCAGCCTTTTCAAAACGGTCTCCAGGCTCTTCACTCTCGATGTCCCTAAGTTTCCTTTAGAATACGGGAAAAACATACTGGTTCCTGTACGGAATGAACAAGACATAGAGACGTCTGTAGAAGAGGCTATCTACCTGACCAAGGATTTCAAGGCCTCAAAGATCATTTTTCTTGTTTCATCAGATGCGGTATCTATAGAATACGAGGCCATCATACAAAAAATTGTTCAACTGGCAGAGAAAAGAGTAGAATTTGACATAAAAAGGATTGAGAAAGAAAACGAGTTGGAAGAAACTATTATTGAAATGACCCGTCATGAAAATATTGGTTGTGTCGTTACTAATCTTTATAAAATAGGTATACTCGAAAAAATTATGGGTACAAGCAAAGTAGTTAATCTTGCGCATCGCATTAGTTGTCCGCTTCTGGTAGGAAAAAAGCGATTCCCCTATAAGAGCATCCTGGTGCCTGCTAACGCAACCAGAGCTACGGAACTGGCTGCGGAAGTAGCAGTTGACATCGGCCGGATTGCCAAAGCCAGGGTGGCAACGGCCAGTGTTTCTGATCCGGTATTCATGGCCAGTAAAGACTCTGTAAAATGGGCAAAAACTGCCCTGCGTCATGTACGACATATAGGTGAGATGCACCATTTTCCTATCAAAGAGATATTGCTTGAGGGAAACCCGATAAAAGAGATCGCAAACACTGCTGAGGACTTTGATCTTATTGTTATGGGCAGCTCAACCAGAGGAATGTCAATTCTCAAACCAAATATTGGTGAGCACATTATTCATAAAGCTAAAAGCTCTATCCTGATCGTAACGTCATAAAGCCTGTTTGAAAACTAGTGTCGTGTCATGCGTGAAATATCGTACCAGGCACTCGTCATTCCCGCGAAGGCGGGAATCCAGAAGCACCGAAGTGGTCAGAAATACTGGATTCCCGCCTTCGCGGGAATGACGGCTATATTTGCGACACTACATAGATGACAGGACACTAGGGAATTGAAGCGAAAAAGTGTGAGAATATGGAAATCAATCAGGCTTCCAGCCTAATTATCATCGCCCTTGCTGTTTTTATTGTACCGATACTGTCCCGTTACCTGAAAATTCCATCAATTGTGGGAGAGATACTTTTTGGGATAGCTATCGGTAAAAGTGGACTGGGTCTTATCATGACCGGCGAATGGCTTTCATTTTTAGCGCACTTTGGGTTCCTTTTGCTTATGTTTTTATCAGGATTTGAGATTGACTTTGAATATCTGGAAAAGCAGGGGCGAAAGCCGGTGGTTTTTGCTCTATTTATTTTTTTCTGCACAGTTCTTCTGGCTTATTTGTTTTCCATACTTATGGGATTCGGTTTTTATATGACGCTTATTTTGTCAACTACCTCTCTGGGATTGGCCATACCTACATTAAGGGAAACAGGACTTTCCAAATCGCTAATAGGCCAAAACATCATCCTTGCTGCTATAATAGCTGATTTTCTGACTTTATTTGGTATTGCTGTTTATTCTCTTTTTTATCAACACGGCTTTTGCTGGGAAATGCTCAAGCCCGGGCTTATCTTTGTCTTTGCAGCTTTAGTTCTATATCTTCTCAAACGCTTGGCCTGGTGGTATCCTGAAAGATTTGTCCGACTATTTAAGGGGGAAGATCCAGTAGAAATAGGAGTAAGGGCAAGCCTGGCATTACTTTTCGTCTTTGTTGGTTTTTCAGGCATTCTGGGAATAGAACCTATTCTCGGAGCCTTCCTGGGTGGAGCGCTCTTTTCCTTAATTTTCCGTTATCGCGGTGTGCTGGAAGAAAAACTCATGGGCTTTGGTTATGGATTTCTTATCCCTATCTTTTTTATGCATGTAGGAATGAATTTTGATCTCCAGGTTCTTTTGGAGTGGCAGATATTTTTAAATGCAGCCGGCCTTTTCCTGGTGGCCTGGATAATCAAGATAATCCCCTCTCTCCTTTTCCGTTTTAATGGGTTGACATGGAGGGAATGTTTTTCCAGCGGGATACTCCTTTCGGCGCGCCTGAGTCTGATTATTGCTGCTGCTTCCATCGGTCTCAAACTCAATCTGATTAATAATCAGATTCATTCCAGCATCATATTACTGGCTATCCTGACGTCCTCTCTGGCCCCAATATTATTTAAGAAGATCCAGTCTGATTAAGGAAAGGTGCAAAACAAAAAAGAATGTCGAATATCGAAGGAAGGAATATAGCGAAATGAATTGTTCGGACAGCACAACTTTTGTCGCAGTTAAAACTTCATAATTCGACATTAAAACAGCGCGTAAAGAGGCTAAACGTTTACCCCTGATCAGTGCAACTTTTTTGTGTTGCACACAGCAAGAAATGGATTTGATTATGAAGATTCATCGCTAAAAAGGGTTGAGATTTGGTTGCGCCCTCTTTGCTTTGAAAGATACATTGCCTTGTCTGCTCTTTGAACAAATTCTGATATTCTTTCGTCCCGGCAATATTCTGTAGCTCCTATGCTGATAGTTATGGATACGGATTTTCCGGATTGGGGTGAAAATTTTTCATTGTCCATGGCATCCTTTATCCTCTTAGCAACAGTCATAACTTCTCCCCTGCTTGTTTCAGGGAGTATAACAGTAAACTCCTCCCCTCCATATCTGTAAGCTGTATCCATCTTTCTGAGACATGATTTAATTACCTTCCCAATCCCGGCCAGTACTTTGTCACCTTCCAGGTGACCATAATTATCATTATAGTGTTTGAAATGATCAATATCCATAAACAAAAGCGAAAGAGGATGATTGTAACGTTTGGATCTGTCAATCTCTGAATCCAGTTGTTTATAAAAGTATCTGGAATTATAGAGTTTTGTCAGGCCATCCGTTATTGCAAGCTCCTGAAGTCTCTTCAGCATTAAGGTGCGCTCTTTTGTAATATTCCGCTCTCTTAAAACCCTTCTCAGCCTCAGCAAAAGCTCTTCAAAGCGTATTGGCTTAGATACAAAATCGCTTGCACCTTTGTTGATTGCTTCTTCATAAGAATAATCGCCGATAAAGCCTGTTATAACAATTACATCTGTATCATAACTATTTTTTATAAGGTCAGTCAGTTCAAGGCCGTTCATTCCCGGCAGCCTTATATCGGTTATAACGACATGAATGGTATTTGTCTTTAATATTTCAAGTGCTTCCTCCGCGCTTGATGTCTCGAATGACTTATAACCAGCCATGCCAATAAATTCATGGATAGAATTTCTAATACTGGAGTCGTCGTCGATAATTAAAATACCGGTGTCTATTTTTGATTGTTTGATCATCATTTACCAATTGATAAAATAAAAATGTGTGCAAAAGGACAGGGTTGACACATTGAAAAATAATTTGATAGAAGTTGCTTTCAACTAAAGTATTAAAAATTTATCTATGTATAACTATAACAAAAATTAGTGTCAACTTACTTTTAAATTTTATATTTATAAAATTATATATAACTACTCACGTAGTCAGGCTGAAGGGTTCAGAAGAGCACGATTGCCGTATTTTGGCGGAAATATCTGATTCTTGCATCAAACATGGCTTTTAATGCGTTTTTTTCCTAACAGTCTTCAGCCTATCCACCTGAGTAGTTACAATTATATTATCATAAATATCTCTAATGAAGAATATACGAAATTTCAGCATAATAGCTCATATTGATCATGGCAAGTCGACTCTGGCAGACCGCCTTATACAGACTACCGATGTTGTTTCAGAGCGAAATTTTCAGGATCAGATCCTCGACACAATGGATATAGAGCGGGAAAGAGGCATCACTATAAAGAGTCAAACGGTTTGTCTCCCATATAAAGCAAAAGACGGTCAAACATACTTCTTAAATCTTATTGATACGCCCGGACATGTTGACTTTACCTATGAAGTTTCACGCGCTCTCGCTTCATGTGAGGGCGCTCTTTTGCTTATAGACGCCAGTCAGGGCGTTGAAGCACAAACCCTGGCTAATCTTTATCTTGCAGTGGAACACGATCTTGAAATTATTCCGGTAATCAACAAAATAGATTTGCCGTCCGCCGATATTGAGAGAATAAAAATTCAGATTAATGACGATTTAGGCTTGGATCCTGAATCGGCAATTCTTACCTCAGCCAAAGAAGGTATCGGCATAGAAGATGTGCTTGAAGGGGTGGTTAATAAACTTCCGCCGCCCTCGGGAGATCTGGAGGCACCGCTTAAAGCTCTGATTTTTGACTCTCACTACGATTCTTACAGGGGTACTGTAATTCATGTCAGAATATTTCAGGGAAGAATAAAACCGGGCGATGTCATCACCTTTATGTCCAATAATGCTGTTTATAAAACCGAGGAGGTAGGGATATTCCAGATAGAAAAAGTACCAAAAAAGGAGATTTCAGCGGGCCAGGTAGGTTATATTATTGCAGGGATAAAAACAGTAAGTGACACCAATTGCGGTGATACAATTACGCTGAAAAACCGGCCATGTAAAAGCCCAATGCCCGGATTCAAAATTGAAAAACCGGTTGTATTTTCTTCTATCTACCCGGTAGCGTCTGATGGATATGAGGAGCTGGCGCTTGCAATGGAAAAGCTTAAATTAAATGACGCTTCACTGATTTATGAAAAAGACTCCTCTGTAGCCCTGGGCTTTGGTTTTCGCTGCGGATTTCTGGGGCTTCTTCATCTTGAAGTCGTGCAGGAAAGACTTGAACGTGAATACGATCTTTCTCTGATTCTTACGGCCCCCTCTGTGAGATACAAGCTGATAATGCAAGACGGTTCATCCAGGATAATCGACAACCCTGCTTTGTATCCTGATCCGGCCGGGATTGATAAAACGCTCGAGCCATTCATCCGGGCTTCAATAATAATACCGGACCGTTACATGGGAACGGTTATGAAGCTGTGCCTTGAAAGACGGGGAATAAATACCACTTATCAGTACCTTACCAATAACCGCCTGGAGATGATTTTTGAACTTCCACTTGCTGAAGTTATTTATGACTTTTACGATAAACTGAAATCATCAACTCAGGGATATGGATCATTTGACTACGAAATAATAGATTACAGAGAGACAGATCTTGCAAAACTTGATATTTTGATAAACGGTGACCGTGTAGATGCATTATCACAGTTGGTCAACAAGGACAGAGCAGTTGAACGGGCAAGACACGCGTGTGAAAAACTAAAGGATGAAATTCCTCGACAGATGTTCAAAATAGCCATACAGGGTGCAATCGGCGGAAATATTATAGCGCGTAAGACCATTTCAGCCTTAAGGAAAGACGTAACAGCAAAATGCTATGGCGGAGATATATCGCGAAAACGCAAGCTCCTCGAAAAACAGAAAAAAGGTAAAAAAAGAATGAAGATGGTGGGAAAAGTTATGATTCCTCAGTCTGCATTCCTATCAGTATTAAAAACAGATAACGATTAGACGCTTATGAATATTCAATTTACTTCCGGTTTGTCCGGGTTAGGACTGGCCTTTACCCATAGGTGTCGAGACATATTTTTATCCTTAATTAACAATTAGTTATTAACAATTGATTATTGATTATTTGTTTTATGTTTTTATATTTATGCCCAAAAAGCCAATAATAATAGTTAATAATCAATTGATAACTGTTAATTGCTAATGGAGAGATAACTTATGGGTAAAGAGCAAGGTTAGGAGGTTATATGGGGAAAACCGTTGCTGAAAAAATATTTGATTCCCATTTTGTGGACAACCCGTCAGGCGATATTCATGTTATCAGTCTTGATGCTGTTTTCTGCCATGAAATAACAACACCTGTTGCAATAAATGATCTGGTAAGCCGGAATAAAGACAGGGTGTTTGATCCTGATAAAATGAAAGCTGTAATTGACCACGTTACTCCTGCAAAGGATTCAAAAACAGCCATGCAGGGTAAAATTTTAAGAGATTGGGCTCAGCGCCATAATATCAGGGATTTCTTTGATATAGGCAGAAACGGAGTATGCCATGCAATTTTTCCGGAAAAAGGTTTTGTTCGTCCGGGGCATACAGTAATCATGGGCGATTCCCATACCTGTACCCACGGTGCATTTTGCGCATTTGCGGCAGGCGTTGGCTCAACCGATCTTGAAGTGGGAATTCTAAAGGGCGTTTGTGCGTTTCATTATCCTTCGACAATTAAAATCAACATAAACGGTAAAATGCCAGCCGGCGTTTATGCAAAGGATGTAATTCTTTCCATAATCGGAAGGCTCGGCGTAAACGGCGCAACAAATAACGTTATAGAATTTACAGGGCTCGCAGTTGATGCAATGAGCATGGAAGCCAGGATGACTCTATGCAACATGGCAATTGAAGCAGGCGGGACATGCGGCATCTGCTATCCGGACATGACAACCGTTGAATATTTGTGGGAATTTATTAAAGACAAGTATCCAACAAAAGAATCAGCTTTTGAGGAATTTAAGAAGTTTTCTCCTGATCCGGATGCAGAATATCATGATGTGATAGAACATGATATAAGCCGGCTGGAACCTGTGGTTACTTTCGGATTTAAACCCGACCAGGTAAAACCTGTAAAGGAGATGGAAAAAACAAAGGTAGATCAGGTTTACATAGGGTCATGCACAAACGGAAGAATTGAAGATCTAAGAATTGCCGCCCAGGTGCTGAAAGGCAATAAGATAAGCGACTCTGTCCGGGGCATTGTATCACCTGCAACTCCAAAAGTTTTCAGGCAGGCAATGGATGAAGGTATTCTGAAAATATTCATGGACGCAGGCTTGTGTGTGACAAATCCGACCTGTGGTGCATGTCTCGGCATGAGCAATGGCGTGCTTGCGGAAGGCGAAGCATGTGCTTCAACAACAAACCGTAATTTCAACGGCCGGATGGGCAAAGGCGGAATGGTGCACCTTATGAGTCCCGCTACAGCGGCCGCAAGCGCTATCTCGGGGCATATTACAAATTCAAGTTTATATAACCTAAGTTGAGCGATTTTTTACTCGACCCGCACCAATCTCTTGCGCATCAAGGACTTACGAAAAGTCTCGACATATCCATTGGTATGCCTACGCTTTTCGCAAACCTTGCTGCATCAAGATCTTGGCACATTTCTTCGCAAAAAATCGCTTAACTTAGGCCGGAGGAAGAATTATGAAAAATTTCAGCGGCAAAGTGCTGTTCCTCGACAAATCAGATATCAATACAGATGAAATAATTCCTGCAAAATACCTTACGGAAATTTCCATGAAAGCGCTTAAACCCCATCTTTTAGAGGATCTGCGACTGAATGGATTTGCTCCGGGAAAAGATATTGAAGGAAAAAGCGTAATCATAACCAGGGAAAATTTCGGGTGTGGCTCCTCCAGAGAGCATGCCCCCTGGGCACTTGAGGTAAACGGCATTAACATGGTGATTGCAGAAAGTTTTGCAAGGATATTCAGGCAGAATATGTTTAACTGCGGGATGATGGCAGTGGAACTGCCCGGCCGGATTATAAATCATATTTTCCAGGTCTTTTCAGGCAAAGAGACATTCATTGAAACTGATCTTGAAAAATATATATTTGTTCTAAAAGCTGACGGGCTTGAAAAAGAAGCAGGCTTTTCAATCTCCGACTTTGACCGCTCTCTTGTTGTCTCCGGCGGATGGGTTGAATACGCTGACGCTAAATATTAACACGCTTTTGCCTTCCACCTGACACACAGCATCGGCACTCTGAAATAAGGTTTATTACTTATGCCTTTTCCAATATGGGCTGCGATGAAAGGAAGCAGATGCCGTTGTAGTGAGAAAACTCCTCATTAGACACGAGCATGCTATATTCTCCGAGTCATCATTTTTATGAATTCAGCAAAGATCAGAGAAACCAGTGCCGCAGATAGTGGAATAATCCAGTCTACCGGACTCAGTGTTGTGAACTCGAATATCTTCTGAAAAAAAGGAATGTACATAACACCTAATGTCAACAAAAAGGTAGCAGATACACCGACCATGAGCAGTTTGTTTGTTAAAATACCTATTTTATAGATGGGCTCTTCCAGAGACCTGAAAGCAAAGGGAATAAACAATATCATAGTGACAATAGCGGCAAATGTCAATGTCCTTGCTTTCCCGATATCGGCTTCCGGGTTATTTAGAATAAATACAAGAAATGATGCCGAAGCCATGATTGCAGCTATACTGACGATCAGGATCAGGTTTCGTTTTTTCAGGATTCGCTCCTCAGGGTTCCTTGGATTTTTAGACATGATCCCTTCTTGTATCGGATCTAACCCCAGACCTATGGCCGGCATGATCTCATCAAACATATTGATAAATAAAATTTGCAAGGCCAGCAAGGGAAGAAATTCAAAACCGAGTAATGTTATCCCCAAAAGAATGAGGATCACTTCGGTAAAATTTCTTGAAATCAGATAACAGGTGAATTTTTCTATATTTTCATAAATAGTTCTTCCCTGCTTCACTGCTTCAACGATCGTTGCAAAATTATCATCCTGCAGCACCATGACACTGGATTCCCTTGCCACATCTGTTCCTTTAATACCCATTGCTATTCCGATATCCGCTTTCTTCAGGGCAGGAGCATCATTGACGCCATCACCTGTCATGGCAACGATATGACCTTTATCCTGCAAAGCCATGACGATCCTTAATTTCTGTTCAGGCATCGTTCTTGCGTAGATGTTTATGGTTTCAATGATCCTCTTAAACTCTCCCTCATCAAGCTCATCCAGTTCGCTTCCGGTGATGGCTCCATCCTTGGTTATTCTTCTGAGTTTTTCATCTGCGATATCATCGAATTTCTGATCCTCATCAAATAAACCGACCTTCCTTGCTACTGCCTTTGCTGTTTCTTCATTGTCACCGGTTATCATCACGACCTTTATTCCGGCTTTTTTACAGGCGCTGATCGCTTTTTTTACCTCTTCTCGCGGCGGGTCTATCATAGCGATCAATCCCAAAAAGACCGGATCTTTTTCAATGTTTTCAGGAGTCAGTGGTTCGGAAACTTTTCTGTAAGCAACTCCGAGAACACGGAATGCGGAATTTGCAAGACTGCTGTTTGCTTCCAGGATGCCGGTAATCTCATCAGCATCAAGTTTTTCTATTCCGTCTTTTTTTGCAATGAATTTACATTTTTTCAAAATAACTTCGGGAGCGCCTTTGGTGAACGCTATGATCTCAGCGCCTTTCTTGTGGACTGTTGTCATCTGTTTTCTTTCGGAAGTAAAGACTATTTCCTCTATTTTCCGGTATTCATCCTTAAGATCATCTGCCCATAGACCGGCTTTTGCTGCTGCAACGATCAAAGATACTTCTGTCGGATCACCGATAACTTCCCATTTCCCTCCCCTCTTTTCAAGAACAGCGTTATTGCATAGAACAGCAGCCTTTAACAGCATGGCAAGGTTATCATTTTCTACAATATCAATCTTTTCACCATCCGCATAAAAATCCCCATCCGGCTCATACCCAACACCGGTTGTATCTATAAAACCGCCGTCAACAAAGATCTTTTCTACTGTCATTTCATTTTTGGTCAAGGTACCTGTTTTATCCGTACAGATCACCGTGGTCGACCCCAGTGTCTCGACACCTAACATCTTCCTGATCAGTGCATTATGACCTGCCATGCGGTGCATACCATAGGCAAGGGTCAGGGTCAGGGTCAGAGGCAGCCCTTCGGGAACTGCCGCAACAGCCAGGGCTAAAGCTATCAGCAACATTCCTTCCAGAGGGGCGCCTGTTAGCAGTCCTAACGTAAAGGTAAGCGCACAGGCTACCAGAGCGATGATTGCCAGACTCTTTGCAAGCTGCGCCATCTTTACCTGAAGCGGGGTCTGTTCCTCGGCTTCCTGGATCATCCCTGCGATCTTTCCTAACTTTGTTTGCATGCCTGTTGCTATTACCAGAGCCTCACATTTTCCGTGAACAATCTGCGTTCCTGCAAAAATCAGGTCGCCTTTTTTCTTCTCAACAGATATGCTTTCACCGGTCAGTGCAGATTCATCTACTTTCAGACCGACCACTTCAAAGATCTTGGCATCCGCAGGGATCTTGTCCCCGGATTCCAGTAACAAGATATCGCCCGGCACCACCATTCTTGTCATTATTTCCCGTACCTTACCATTTTTTAAGACCGTGGCTGTCGGCTCCACGATTTTTTTGAGGGCTTCCATCGCTTTTTCCGCTTTGTATTCCTGAACAGAACCCAGCGCTATGACAAACCCTATGATGGAAGAAATGACCCAGAAATTAAGTTCCTCGCCCACGATCAGAGAGATCATGGCTGCTGCAAACAAAACCCAGACTATGAAGTTTGCGAACTGCCGTACTAAGATTTTAAGGGCTGTTACTTTTCTTTTTTCCTTGAGTTCGTTAAATCCGTATTTTTCCAACCGGCTTTCTGCTTCTTCTTCTGTCAGACCGGAAGTTGAACTTCCCAGTTCCTGGAAAGCGTTCGATAGATCCGAAGTTTCATAATCCATTCCAAGTCTCCCTGTAGTGTCATGCGTGAAATATTGTATCAGGGACTCGTCATTCCCACGAAGGTGGGAATCCATTATTTTTGGCTACTTCAAGTTTCTGGATTCCCGCTTCCGCGGGAATGACGGTCATCTTTGCGACATTATATAGATGACAGGACAGTAGTTTGTTTGTCTTAATAGTGACATGGCGGGTTTTCATTATCAACTGTTTCTTAGGGATGAGGACGAAATAACTCCCTCGTACTTTTTGTCCCAGCTCTCCGGGATAATGTCAAATAATCGATTAGCGAATTTAGTTTTGCAAAAAATGCGAAACTTTAGTAACAATCCATGAAATTCTGTTTCATTGTAAACTCAAAAGCAAGGAGGAGAAAAAATGTGGGTATTTAAGAAAGTACGGTTGGTAATTGTTTTATCGGTGATGTTGTGTTTGGGGGGTCGGTCTTTATAGGAGTAAAGGAAATGAACCCTGAATTAAAGTATGAAGAGAAGTTATCAAGGAGAGGTTTCTTCCGCATCGCAGCTCAAACCACACTCGGTTTTGCAGGCCTGTCGGCAGTCAGTTTTGTCTGCGGTGTGGAAGAAGCATTAACACAAATAAAAGGTGAGACAATGAGCGTGATAACACTGCCAAAACCAATGACAAAGGGAAAGGGCTCTCTGGAAGAAGCGATAAACAAGAGAAGGTCTGAGAGAACTTTCTGGAACGTTCATTTGACAGCGGAAGACCTTTCACAAATCCTCTGGGCAGCGCAGGGAAAAACTGATCCAAGAGGACTCAGGACTGCGCCCAGCGCCGGCGCTCAATATCCACTGGACATCTATGTCGTTATCGGAAAGGTTAAAGGGTCCGGCGTGGGGCTTTATCACCACGATCCACAAAGACATTCCCTGAGACTTCTCTATGAGGGAGATTTTCGCCGCTCCCTGGCCGAAGCCTGTCTGGGACAGATGTTCATAGCGGATGCGCCGATTGTAATTGTTATCACTGCAGAATATGAGAGGATTACAGACCGATATGGTGAGAGAGGGGTTAGATATGCCCATATGGAGGTCGGTCACGTGGGACAAAACATATATCTTCAGGCAGAAGCGCTGGGCATGGGAACCGTGGTGATAGGAGCTTTCCGTGACCGGGCGGTTTCGAAGTCATTGCGCCTTCCAGAAAAGCACAGGCCATTGTATGTCATGCCTGTTGGATACGCAATGAAAATACATGGCAATATCTGCCATACAATGATCCTTGGAAAGCAGAATGGAAAAATTTCTTAAAGAAAAAGCTTCCCGCCGAGCATTTTTAACAAAAGGCTGTCTGTTTTTAACCTCTTTTGGAATTTTTCCTGGTTTTTTTGACTCATTGACCAAAAAGGCATGGGCAAAAAGGGATACACTCTCTTTACGAGAGGCAATGTTTTATAAAAGGCTTGCCAACAATATAGTTCAGTGCGGGGTCTGTTCGGGTCATCCCCGGGGACTTCAACCTGTTTTTAGCCTCGACTTCAAAAGCGGTTTCTTTAATTAACCACACCTTACTCAGCAAGAGGCTCAATGAACGTAAACTTGAGGTAAGCCTTTTAACCCCGTTTCATATAAAGTACAAATTAGATTCCAGGTGGTCGGATTGGTTCTTTACTTCCCTAAAAGGCGCTACTGAAAAGATCAATCAGGATTTTTCTCCCCTTGGGATGTTCTATAGTATTGCCTATTGGAATTCTCTCTTTTCTCCCAATATGAAGTGTCTGTTTAAATGGTTTGAACAGGTAAGTTTAAAACTATTGTCTATCCCCCTTGCTATATTCACCCTCCTCTTTTTGATCATCTGTTTTAAGAGCCCAACAATATCTACAAAGCTAAGCATCCCCTTTGCCGTTATGGCTTCCGGTTTTGCCGGGATGATATTTGACCTGGCGCTAATCTATACCTTTCAGGCAGTTTATGGATATGTCTTTCACCAGATAGGACTTTTAGTAGCCGCCTTTATGGTGGGGATAGCAGCGGGAAGTCTAACCATGACCTCTCTTTTGAAAAGGGTTAAAAGGGATTTTGCCTTCTTTATCGGGTTAGAACTTGCCATGATTCTCTTTTCCGGAACTCTTCCGGCAATATTTCTTCTTTTTTCCCCTTACTTAGACAGTCCGGCGGTATTTTCTTTTTTCCGGGTGATCTTTCTTGTGCTCTCCTTTCTTTCCGGTCTTCTCATTGGCGCCCAGTTTCCCTTAGCCAACAAGATATATCTAAAGCACTCTCCCGATCTCAGCGGTACTGCCGGTCTGCTTTACGGAGCCGATCTTGCCGGCGGATGGATAGGCGGTCTCATTGGAGGGGTGGTGCTGTTACCGGTTTTAGGACTGGTTCAAACCTGCATGGCAGTCGTCCTTCTTAAAATGGCCAGCCTTCTTATACTTCTTGTCCCGGCTCTCCTGAACAAGGTGAGATAACCGAATAAACCCAAAATCATGAAAGGAAAGGTTCAATCCGCTTATTAGAAGGCTTGTAACACTTTAGCCCTTTGAAAAAAAACCAGACAGGATAACAGGATAAACAAGATTTTGTTTCAAGTGAACAAACAAGGTTAAGCCTCACTCTAACTATCCAGTAAATCATAAAATCATAATCCTGAATATTCTGTTAATCCTGTCAAAGTCTCTTTGAAAAACCTAAACTGTTACGCTTTTTTATATTCGCTCGCTAACCCCGCATCTCCGTATAAGCGGGATCGGCAGGGTTGTTAATTATTTTCTTGATTATGACCATAAAGATAGCTATAATCAAGAAACTGAAGTTTCACCGTTTTTGAATATTATGAATCAAAGTTATTATCATAAAACCTTTATAACATGCGGCTTTAAAAGCCACTTTGGATTGTTGTGATTTTGAAAAAGGTTTTATAGGGTTTTGCTACTGTAGAGGCAAACTCCTATAAAATTAAATCCAATTTGGCCCAGATATCAGTCAATAGTGGCATTTACAACAATGGCATTATGAAAAAAGCGTGAAACTTCAGTCAAGAAAAATATAACGTATAAAGGAGGTGGTAATAATGCAAAAGCAATTTTCCATATCTGAAGCAAAAAACAGGCTTCCAACTATCATCCATTATGTCGAAAAGGGGCCGTATGTTGAATTGACCAGACGAGGAAAACCTGTTGCAGTATTGCTGTCGATTCAAGAATATGAACGGCTCAGCCGCAAATATACGGGGTTTTGGAGCGCCGTTTCGGAATTTCGGCGAAAGATTGAGGATGAAGGAATTGATATCTCTGATAGTGATTTCAAAGGGCTTCGAGACCCTTCTGCCGGAAGAGAAGTCGAGTTGAGGTGATGAAATATCTAATTGATACAAACGTACTTTCAGAGGCCGTGAAAACAGCCCCGGATAAATCGGTCATGAAGATGCTTAAAAAATGCCAGCATGAAATAGTTACTGCCGCGCCGGTTTGGCATGAGCTTCAATTTGGTTGTCAGCGCCTTCCGCGGTCCCGCAAACGTGAAATTATTGCTTCATTCCTTAACGACATCGTCAAACGCACGATGCTTATTCTTCCTTATGATGACAGGGCAGCAGAGTGGCATGCAAGAGAACGTGCCAGGTTATCATCAAAAGGCTTAACCCCGTCATTTGTTGATGGACAGATTGCGGCAATATCCATGGTGAATGGTCTGATTCTGGTAACACGGAACATTGACGATTTTAAACAGTTTTTAAGACTGAAGATTGAAAACTGGCATAATGCATGAAAATGGCGGATGCTCCCTCTCTGACCCCTAACTAATCGGGCATCAGTCATTGCGAGCAAAGCGAAGCAATCTCCTGGATAGCGCTGAGATTGCTTTAGAGATGTGGGGTTTTTGGTGATGACATAATTCTTGCTTTTTCATTAAAAACAATGCGATATATAGCATACAATTAAAATCAAGAAATAATATATTGATATCAAATATCACTTATTTATTTCTTAACATTTAATTTGTTGGACGAGAGAATAATGAAGAAATTTATAGCTAATAATATCTGGTGGATCACATTCATATTGGCCCTTTTACTTCTGGTGTCTCATACCCTGTCGATAGATAAGGTTAAGGTAGATAATACCACAATAATTCTTCTTTTGGTGTTGCTAACCTGTCCATTTATCTCAGCTATCAAACGAATAAAATTTGGTGATTTTGAGGCAGAAATTGATCCTAAGGAAGTTCGCAGAATAAAAGAGGATGTTGAAGCAAAAATGGCAGAGCGGGCTGGAATTGATGAGCCTCCTCCCAGTCCCGTCATAGTTAGCACAATTGCTACTATATCAAAATTGTCTGAAGAAGATCCTGTGCTTGCGTTAGCAAAACTAAGAATGGAAATTGAAAAGGTAATAAACAAACTTTACCAAAAGGTGGTGCTTCAAGGCAAACAAAAGAGGGTTTTCTCTCTTAGCAGAATGATAATTGAATTGAGTAAATCAGGATTAATAGCTCCTGATATATCTCATCCTATGCGCGAGGTGGTATCTATTTGTAACCGAGCAATCCATGGAGAAGAAATTAGGCCACAAGACGCAGAATCTATTATTAACGCAGGTTCATATTTGTTGGAAATGTTGTATTGGCTAGCAAAATCAATTATTCACGAGGAAGAACCAGAGAGCACTATTATTGATCAGTCAGTTGTTGAGGGCTATCATCAAGCCCGATATAAACTAACCACAGTTATTCCTTATGCTGGGGATACTCAGCCAGTACAGAATGTCCGAATTTTAAGTCAAGAAGGCCTCGATGCATTTTTTGAAGGCTATGAAGACTTTGCTGAATTTATCGTTGATTTAAGGAAAATAGAAAACGTGAGCGCCCAACAATAAGTTGCACAACCGACAGGGAACCCAGTGCGGCTTTTTTTATAGCCACTTTTGAGTTAAACGTTCCTTTAGCCACCACATAGTTGGGTTCCCGGCGGGTTCGGTGCAAACAGATCAATGATTACAGAACTTATCGAATGGCTTTGTAAATGGCAGACCCTTTTAGGAGCGGCGATTGGTGGCATCATCGGTCTCCTCTCGGCTCTCATTGTTGCGCACAGCGCACGCCGACGCGAGGAGACCTCTGCTGCAATGGTCTTGGTAGGCAATCTGGTGAAGGTAGTGACCGCTTTCCAGACTTTGCTTAAGAAATCGGAGGGTGAAGGCGTTCCTGCGGATAAACACCATCGATGGCTATCCGAAAAGTTAGCCAAATTTCGTCCACCCTTGTCACCAATGTTTGAGGCGTCAGCTGCGCGTATTATGCCTGTGAACGGAAAGTTGGCCAGTCATTTGGAGCTATTTAGCACAATCTACTCTGATGTCGAAAAAATTCTTGAGCGCATTGCCGATGACTATGAGTCATTTAAACGAACGGGCAAAGCGCCACGGTCTAAGGAAGAAATGGATGCTGACGCCGAGGTGGTGAAAAAAGGTTTCGATACGGCTGTGCAGCACACCATATGTGCAGAGAACCTTCTTTCAACACTGATTTTGAGTAAGACACCGACGTTCAATAGATTCCGTATGTTCATGTGGAAAACAAAGAAAGAGCGCAGATGCAATGAGCTTCTAAGAACGGGGACACCGAACAAAGCCCTGCGGGCGGATTGCTTCTACGCTGCACGTTCCAGCAACCGCTGAGGGCCGCCGTTATACAGGGAAAGATAATATGAGCTATAGCAGATGGGGAAGTAGAGGTAGCGGGCATTGGTACACTTATTGGTTTGCTCAAGATGATAAAATAGAAACAAGAGATAATGCTCTTTTCGATATTTGTTGCGTATGTATGTTTACTGCAAAAGATTTGAGAAATGATGTTGAGTCTTGCTTAAATATCGTGGCAAAAAAAGATTCATTGGCAGATAAAGATAAATTAGACGAATTGCGCATTTATATATCTGAATTTTTGGAAGATGTAGATAAAACATACCAGAATGTATAACAAATGTGGAGCTAACGGAAGACGCCGGTTCCTTCTCGGATAATGACTAATCAGGCATCAGCCCGTTGCCGTAGTTCAGTTCAATCGTTGGGCGTAGAAAAAAAAGCAAAAGGTAAATATGGCGCAGAGATCATTTAAAACATATGAGAGCTTTTTAGAAAAGCTGGCTATTGGAGCCATAGGCACTCAGAGAGTCCTTGAAAATTTGACGCATCATGGCCATACACCAGTTGAATTAGAACGCGGTTCGACTGGTTATAAGATATGGAAGACAATTAAAATCAAGAGAGTTAGGGTCCCTGATATTCTCTGTGTAAATTCTGGTATAAGGGTAGAATCAAGAGCCAAAACAAAACTTGTTATTTCTATGTCACATTCTCCGGCAGATGAAACACGCGGCTGGGATTTTGGTCTGAAGGATGAAGACTATGTAGCATTAGTTGTATGTGAAAAGTGTGGTGAAGAGCCTATTGATTGGGTAGCAGATGAAAACGTACAATACATAAAAACTTCTGATTTACGTAATGCTCTTGAAGCTACTAAGGTAATTCAAGAAAAACCTAAAGGAGCGCAGGAAGGCTTTGAAACCCGATTAACATGGCCCAGTTCTGTGGCCAGTAGCGATGGAAGAATTATTGAACTATCAAAAAGAATTAAATTCAAAAGAACATCCGATAACCGAACTATTTCCTTATCGCTATCCAAAAAAGGTATAGAATTAACTCCGTGTGTTATAGAAGGGGAAGAAATCAGGCGCTATCAAATTTTAGCCTCAGTAACTCCTGTGTTCAAAGAGATTCCTGCAAAGGAGATTGACCCTGAACACTATTACCATAACTTACTGACAAGTACCTCAATTTCAGACAGGTATAGTGCAGCTAAGGCTTATTCATTTTTGAACGGTCAGTTTGATAACACTCCACTCATTGATAGAATTAATGATAAAGCTGAACATATTTATGTGAAGTTAGAGGCTGCTGCTGCATTAGCAAGATCAGGTTCTCAGTCCGGCTATGACTTTATAGAATCAGTTCTAAGTTCAAATTACTTGGAACATCGATTAGAAGCGGTTATCATAATAGGCGAGCTACCCACTGAAAGATCTGGTCAACTCCTTATGCAAGTTATTACCGATGAAACTCAGCACGAAGAGATAAGAGGCGGTGCCGCTTGGGCCATAGGCGAATTGAACTTGGAATCAACTATTCCAACTTTGATCGCGGCCTTTAGCGAGGTTAGTTTACCTATCCGAATTGAAGCGGCCCGATCTCTAAGAAAAATGTGTAGCTCACATGTAAATACAGTCCTGAACTTTTTCAAGGACGCAAGTGAGGATGAGCGTCCTGGGATATCATGGGCGTTAGGGAGATACGGACAATGGAACTTAGACGATTTAATTGAGCGAATTGATCAAGAGGATATCGACATGCGTCAATGGGGTGCCTATATCATTGGAAATTCGGACCAGAATAGAATAATCAACGATATCGAAGCATTGAAGCAAAATGATCCCCAGTTATATTTTGCTGTAACTGTACTTTGGAAGATCACATCAAGCTGGATATATCAGTTGAAGGAATATTAAACAGATGTATGAGTTGTATTACACCAAACTCGGTCATGTTTATGTTGGCGATTCTCGTAAATTATTGGCTTCTATAGTTGATAACAGCGTTGATCTAATTATAACTTCTCCTCCTTTCGCCCTTCAGAGAAAAAAGGAATATGGGAATAGAGATCAAGATGAATACGTTGATTGGTTGGTTCAGTTTGGTCATGACATTTTCAGAGTTCTAAAAGAAACCGGCAGCTTTGTTCTTGATATTGGAGGTGCATACAAAAAAAGGCGACCTGTACGTTCACTTTATAACTTTAGAGTTTTAATCCGAATGTGTGATGACTGTGGATTTAACTTAGCAGAAGAGTTTTTTTGGCACAATCCCGCCAAATTACCATCCCCTATCGAATGGGTTAATAAAAGAAAAATTAGAGCAAAAGATTCTGTTAACACGGTTTGGTGGCTTTCAAAGACAGACTTTCCCAAAGCGAATATTAAAAAAGTTTTGGTGCCTTATTCTGATAGAATGAAAAAGCTTCTTAAAGACCCTGATAGTTTTTATAAACCCAAGAAAAGACCATCTGGGCATGATATTTCTAAAAATTTTGGTGCTTCTGCTAACGGTGGCGCTATTCCTTCTAACCTATTGCAGTTCCCAAACACTGATAGCAACTCCCTTTATTTACGATTGTGTAAAGAATTATCAGCCAAAAAACACCCTGCTAGATTTCCAGCAAAACTACCTGAATTTTTCATTGATTTTTTAACAGATGAAAACGATTTGGTTCTTGATATCTTTGCCGGTTCTAATACTACTGGTGAAGTGGCAGAAAAAAGAGGACGGAGATGGATTGCGTGTGATTTAGATAGAGATTATTTAGCCGCTTCTGCTTTACGTTTCTTCGAGAAGCCAATCAATGAAAAGCAGATGAAAATATTTATGGAACTATCCAGGAGTTCTGAACTTCCTATCGAATTAACCAAAATAAAAAGGCAACAAGAACTTTTCGTCCAAGGCGCTGCACCTAACCGCCAACAGAGCACTGCTTTTTGAAAGGGACTTTGACTTTGGGGACATTATGTAGCGAGTTTAGTTATGTTGTGAGTTTTGGATATACTTCTTTTTAAATATCAAAAATATATTTTCTTTGAATTTAATTCTTATACTTATTATATTCTTTAATAAAAAGTGGTTACAAAAACTCGCAACATAACATCTTGTAATCATTTGACATTATATTTTCTTTGTGCTATGTATATTATAATTAGAGAATAGGAGAAAATGGCATATGATTTACTTCTGCTTTATAAGCTCTGCTCTCTATAGAACAAGAGCAGACCTCGCGCGTACGCTTCAAAGGCGTGAGTCCTTTGGTTCTTTCACTACTTAAAAAATAAACACCCAGAAGTATATCAGTATGCATATATATAAGTTCGCTCAAACGCGGATTATTATGTTACGAGATTTTTCTGAAACATCTGTTGGCTGGCGTAACCCGCTGTTATATAAAGAAATATGAAATCACTACAATTTGGGCCTTAAATTATGTTATTTCAATAGGTTATAGAGACTCGCAACATAAGGGACATCCTTTACATTTACAGACTTGAAATTATGATTCTTTTGCGCGTTAAGGCAAAAAGTCAGTTGTGCTATTGGACGGTAAGAGACCTTGGTGTTGGTACTGTAAATATGGGAATGTAAAGGGCATCCCCAAAACGTCTCCAAAGATTATTAATCGATAAATGAGATGATTATACGAAAGGCTTTATATTCGGATTTGGATAATGTGTTGTTTGTGGAACGTGCGGCATTTGGTTCTGACGAAGAGGCAAATCTTGTTCGAGATCTTCTTGGGGACGATAGCGCAAAACCTATTGTTTCCCTGCTTGCTTTCCAAGAAAATCGAGCTGTGGGGCATATTTTATTCACCAAGGCACGTTTAGAATCCAAAGCTCTGCTATCAATTTCAATTCTGGCTCCTCTTGCAGTAGTGCCTGATGCTCAAAAACAAGGTATTGGCGGTGAACTCATTGAATACGGATTACAGGTCTTATTGGAATCCGGGGTAGATTTAGTTTTTGTACTTGGGCATCCGAAATACTACCCACGCTATGGATTTAAACCAGCAGGCAATCTTGAATTTGACGCTCCATATCCCATTCCTGACAAAAATGCAGACGCTTGGATGGTTCGAGCTCTACGTCCGGAAGTAATCGGCACTTTTAGTGGAAAAGTCATCTGCGCAGACAAGATGAATAATCCGAAATACTTGCGTGAATAGTTAAGGCGGCGAAAACGAAAAAAGGAGAAAAGGAGAAGAAATAATGATTTCTTGTTGTGGACTGGATTGTTCCAAGTGCGAAGGATATTTGGCCACTCAGGCGGATGACAACGAGATGAGAGCTTCAGTGGCAAAGGAGTGGTCAGAAAGATACAAGGCGGATATCAAGGCTGAACATATCAATTGTGACGGTTGCTGTTCCGATGGTAGGAAGTTCTTCTATTGCTCCGACATGTGTGAACTTCGCAAATGCTGTCTGGAAAAAGAACTTGTCAATTGTGCAGCATGCAATATGTATGCTTGCGACAAACTCGAAGCATTCTTTCAACTGGCGCCGGGGACACGGGCAGCATTGGATGCACTCCGGCAATAGCCGAACGTGTGAAATTGAGAGTTGGAAATGAAAAAAAGAAAAAAATCAGACCCGGTGGTTTCGGAGATAGAACGTGCATTGGATCTCGGCCAATTCATATCGTACAACCGGTCATGGGATTTTGTTCGCGAGTTGGAAGATTCAAAAAAGAGAATTGATGCATTGGTGAAGAATGGAGAGGCTGAGCGTGCCGTTGGTCTGTACGAGATGTTTCTCTCGGGATGTTATGAAAAAGCAGAAGAAATCGACGATTCCGGAGGTAATCTCGGCATGTTTTTTGGGCAGTTATTTTGCGCCTGGATCAAGGCCAGACAGAAAGCCGGATGCAAGGCCGATGAAACCGTGCAGTATGTCCTTAAATGGATGGACAATGACGACTACGGTTTTTGTTATGATATTGAGCAGGATATAGTCCAAGTTCTCAACAAAGCGGGGTTTCGGTTATTCAGGAAACATTTTCAAGATCAACTTGAAAACGCCTTTGTTCCATACAAATCAGAATCGCCGAAGTTTATTTATGATTATCCTGCTGACGTTTACAGGAACGCCGATATTTTGAAGAACATCTATATTGTAAAGAAAGATATTCAGTCGTATCTGAGCCTTTGTGAAAAAACAGTGGCCAGTCCGAAAGATTGCGAAAACATCGCCATGTTGTACAAAGAAAAGAAGCGCTTTGCTGATGCGCTGGCTTGGGTTGAAAAAGGGCTAACCCTCGAAAAAAAACGCGAATGGCGTAATCAATCCAGTTATGGGTTGACGAGCATGCGACAGGAATTACTCGATAAACTGGGACGGAGAGAAGATGCTTTTGAAAGTGCCTGGTCCGAATTCAAAAAACATTCTTCAATGTATGGCTATGATGAATTGATGAAATACATCCCCGAACAGGATTTCAAAGAATGGCACGAAAAAGCTCTTCTGGAAGCGAAAAAGGCCTCATTGTCCGCATTTGTTGAGATTTGTAGAAAGACCAAAGAATGGGATATACTTTCCGAATGTATTATTTCCGTCGAATACGATAAACTTGAGCAAATCAGCCACTATATAACGGAAAAGGCGGCCAAGGGACTCGCAAAAAAACACTGCCGGGCAGCGGCAAAGATTTATGGCGCCATGGGGATGCGCATACTTAAGAAGGGAAAGAGTAAATACTACCGGTACGCACTGGAACATTTTCGGAGGGCCGAAAAACTTTATAAGAAAGTAGATCATGAGCAGATGTGGGTATCCCTTGTTGATCGTGTGCGTAAAAATCATTCCAGAAAATACAGTTTTATAGGTGATTTTGAAAAGATTGTAGCGGGTCGTTGGCCGGATTCCCCTGAGACTTTTGAAAAAAGGGTTCGGAAGAGATGGGTAAAACAGACTTCGGACTGATAAGAAAAAAGTCTGTTGTGCTATTGGGCGGTAAGAGACCTTAGGTATTGGTATGGCTCAAATAGCAGGGTTCTTCAATCTCTCATTGGCAGGGGGTGAGTCAGTCGGTAAAGCGAGGAGAGACAATAGTACAACAAAAGGGCTACAATCTTATCGATCCTTAAGCCTAAAACTGTAAATATGGAAATGTAAAGGATGTCCCTAAACTCCAAACTCATAGGTGAGCGGCTTGGAAAAGGGGTCAAGTCTGCTCTTGACTCTTACTAGGTAATCGAAAGGGTCAAGAGCAGACCCCATGGTTGGAGGAAATCGATGATGGACGATAACCAAAACAAAGCCACGGCCCTTTTGTTCGAGGATAAACTGGGTCTTGGCCGATACGGGGGCATGGCAGTGGCCGTTACCGCTGTCAGCCAGGTCGCCGAACAGTTTGCCGGCGCCGGACTTTATGTTGCGTTAGCCTTTTCTTATAGCTGTTTACTATTCACGCCGCGCGATTCGCCTGCCCCTCCTTGACTGCCTCATATGGGTGCCTATTTATGGCTGCACCCTATTCATTACCTCCTTAGGTTCAAACAATGTGGTCGGCACCACCCAGGAGAAGAGCCAGTTCCAGAAGGTCCGCATAGCTTATGAAAGCGAGATGGCAGATTATCAAAAAAAATAGAAACCCTCGAAACACGACTTCAAGCGTACAAGACAGCCCTTGAGAAAAGCCAACAAGCTCGTGAGATTTATCGCAAACTGCTCAAGGCTGAAGCTCCTGGACTCAAGCTTTCTTCAACCACGACGCGACATGGCGCATATAATACGAAACCTAACGGATTGTATGGAAAGTTTAGCAAGTTTCTTACACCGGCTGAGGCACATGCTCAACCAGCAGACCATCCAGCCGGAGATACGCACAGGGAACCAACCCGGATGGACAGCGAAGAGACCCAACGACTCCTGCAGCAACTAAAGGCAATCGAAAGTGAAGAAAGAGAGGCCCTGGAAATCATCCAACAGGCTCCTGCCGAGCCTCAGCCATCAGAAAGGCCCGAAAGCCTCCAGGTACCCAAAGAAGTCGAACCCAAAACATGGAAGAAATGGTGAAGAAAAGGGGTCTACCCATTAAAGGGCCTTGCGGCCTCATCTGGTATGGTTAAGGCTCCTTGCGATTAATTTTGTATTTGTCAAAGTCGCGATCATAGCTGTAAAGGATATTTTGCTTATCTCCTTCTAAACAGGCAATCAGATAGCAATCTACAATATCCAATTTGCTGTCATGCCAAAGTTCTAACATCCGGCGAACAATTTTTTTCTCCTTAACAATAATCCCTTTATATTCCAGGATGCCCATCATACCGGCTGTTATGTCTTTTCTGGGAACAGAGTAAAAACTCTTTAGAACAAATACTACCTGAAACAAAACGATTAATGTCAATTCAATCCGCAAGTCTCCATGTTCCAGAGATTCAAAAAAAGAATATACTCCACGAAACTTTTTAGTTTTGTCGGATGTTAAAAAGCGAATCAGAACATTGGTATCCAATAGCGCCGTCATCTTTTCCAAGCCTTGATAAATCCTGCTTTGGTTGCCTTGTTGACATCTGCTTTCTTAAGCTTGGGCTTTCCTTTTGTATATTTCCCAAATATTCCGAACAAGGAGTCGGTCAGAGATTGTTTCTCTTCTTTTTTTGGCACAGGTTTTAGTAAGATGCCGTCAGCCTGGGGAATTACACCAACATGATCTCCAATCTCAATATTGTATTTTCTTCTTAAAGCAACAGGAATGACGATCTGCCCCTTAGGAAAAACTTTCCTTTTTACAGCTTCAGCTTCTTTTAAAGTTGCGCTCATGCTTCCTCTCCATTGCAATTAAGTTATATTTAATATATTATCAAAGTATAACAAAATGTCAAGACGTCAATGCGTTTGTATCAATAATATATGTTGGTATCACAAAACCAGGAGGACAACTGCTCAAACAATCATTGAGACCTTTGCAAAACGCCTCCTTTTGCACAATCTCTGATAGGGACTTTTGGGCCCTTTACATTTATAGATTTGAAATTATGATTCTTTTGCGCGTTAAGGCAAAAAGTCTGTTGTGCTATTGGGCGGTAAGAGACCTTGGTATTGGTACTGTAAATATGGTAAAGGATGTCCTTCATTGGTGAGCGGCTTGGTGCCCATGCGGGGGGCTTACGATCAGCGCACCATTGGCACGAACCGCACGGGAAGATCATCAACTTTTTCTATACGTCCTGATTTTTTGCGAAGGATAACCAGACGTTGCATGTAGACACCGAGGGGCAAAATCATTCGCCCACCTTCTTTTAATTGATTTACCAAGGCTTGCGGGATATCTTCCGGCGCGCAGGTTACTATAATGGCATCAAAAGGACTATGTTCCGGCCAGCCTTTATAACCATCACCCGTCAGAACCTTGACCTGCTCATACCCCTCTGTGGTCAGAGCTTTACGGGCATGATTTGCCAGTTCGGGTATGATTTCAATACTGTAAACCTCAGCGCCCAACTCGGCAAGAATGGCGGCTTGATACCCTGACCCGGTGCCAATTTCAAGCACCTTTTCTCCGGTCTGAATATTCAGTTTTTCTGTCATATAAGCGACAATATAGGGTTGCGAGATCGTCTGATCATAACCGATTGGACAGGGGTGGTCCCCATAAGGTGGAGCAACACCGAGATATTCTTCAGGGATGAATTTGTGACGCCAGACAGTACTCATAGCTTTTAGCGCCCGCTCATCCTCAATAGCGTACACCCGCAGTTGCTGTACCATTGCGGCGCGTTTTTCCGCCCAATCGTAGTTTCCCTTTTTATCAGTCATCTGATTTTCCGAACACGAAGCTAAAAGCAGCCCGCTTAGCAACAACACAAAACCAAGGTACACCAGAACTCTTTTCATAACATCTTCCTTAGTTTGCAAAAAATGTGAAAGTTTAGTAAATATAACCCATGAAATTCTGTTTCATTATAAACCCAAAAGCAACTCTTCATTCTTGACAACGTGGCATCATATTGTGCGGACATCATGCTTTGCCTTGCTTACATCTACTCCAAGTAGTAAAAGTCCACTTTGATGCATATTCTTTATGTTTCTTCTGATTTATGCCATATTTTTTTTAATGTTATGAGCAATTAAACACAAAATTTGGCCTGATATTGAAGCCGAACCGGGTGGCGGAGAAAAAAGCAATGGATGAAAATTATTATTCTTTAAATGTAAAAGAAGTTTTAAAGTCATTAAAAACTTCTGAAAAAGGCTTAACTAAAAAAGAAGCTGAACAAAGTCCTGACCGTGAACCGTCAACCGTCAACTTAAGTAGTTACCATGTTTAAATGGTTTAAAAGGCAACTGGACAAAATCGGGAGCCCAACCCTGGACTGGGTTCAGGTTGAAGTAACAACCCACTGCAATGGAGCCTGCATCTATTGTCCTCATACCCTGATGAAAAACCGCTGGACAGGCAAACAGATGTCAATAGATCTGTTTCATAAATTGCTCCCTTTTCTCAAATATACGGATATGGTTTACCTGCAGGGATGGGGAGAACCTCTTCTTAATAACGATATCTTTGAAATGATCCGAATTTGCAAGGATCAAGGGAAATGCGTCGGGTTTACTACAAACGGCATGCTTCTTACCGAAGATACTATCCGAAAGTTGGTTGATTTGGAGTTGGACATTATCGGTATCAGTCTCGCCGGCACCACCACAACAACCCACAACCAGATCCGCAAAGGGACCGACTTTAATAAACTCGTTTCCAACCTTGAACTGCTGTGCAAGATAAAAGCTGAAAGAAAAACCCATGTCCCGGCGGTGCATCTCGCCTATCTCATGCTCAGATCCAATTTTCATGAACTCAAGGAAATTCTTCCCCTTGCAAAAAGGGTAGGAGCAAAACAGATAGTAGCCAGCAACATAACTTTGATCATTGATCCGAAACTTTCTGCAGAAGCGATCTTCAACGATACAGAACAGATAGATTATTATAAAAGCACGCTGGAGGAGATCAAAGACAAAGCAGCCAGTGAAAACATCATCTTTGACTATCACGGCCCCGGCCTTGACGATGCCTCTCTGCGCTGCCGCGAAAATATACTCCATGCATGCGTCATCAATGTTGAAGGCGAAGTCGTCCCATGCGTTCTTATTGATCCGGTTCTCTGTGAAAATCGCGAACCCGGTGACCGTAATCCGCAATGTTACATCTTCAAAGGTCAATCTTTCCCGATAAGAGGAATCTCCTTTGGTAACATCCAAAACAAAAGCTTAACCCATATCTGGAACAAAAAGGAATACTCCGAATTCAGAGAGTTTTTCAATCCAAATATAAAAAGCCCTGAGCAAATTCTGTCAGAAACGCCTCAATGCTGCATAACATGTTATAAGCGGCTGGGGCTGTAGGAAAAGAACATCACAAAGATCCCGAATGTCCGCGAGGCGCAAAATTCATCGCGTTTTCCATGTGAATTTCCGCCTCGAAGAACTCCTCTATCTCGGTGTAATACAACGCACTGGCATCAATGTAATTTTCATCAATGAAACAAATAATGGGCGCCACCGCCGGCGTTTTTTCAACCCAGGGGGCTGCAATGAACATAAATGCCCAGATAATGAATATGCACAGGAACAGGCGGGCCCATCGCCGAGCCATAGGTAAAAAACGCTTTGGTCCTGAGCCTGCTTTAACTCCATTTTGACCTATTGCAGTCTCCATGGTTAAATCCGTGCTGTGATCTCTGGAAAGACCAGATAGAACATTATGTATGCCATTAGAAGCGTGAGCATCAGATTAAATGACTGGCCGCACACATAGAGAATAAAAGGTTTGCCTCCCTTGAAATATTTTTTCAGTTCACGGAAATTGGTGGCTAATCCTATGCTGACAAAAGCCAGACAGAAGAACCATCCCCTGAAGATCTTTGACAGCCCCCTGATAGCTCCATGATCTATTAAAGCATGGGATACATCACTGCCAAGGTACTCATACACTACAGAGAATACAACAGACGCGGTGATAAATCCTAATACGAACTTGGGGAAGCGGTGCCAGATTTCCATAGCGCTTACTTTCTGACCCTGGACACAGTCAACCCGCGCGCACCAGTAAACAGCAACGCCAAAGGCGATTACTCCGATCAGGACATTCTGGATCATCTTTATGGTAGCAGCCACATAAAGCGCCCGTTGGCTCAAAAAGGCTCCGGCAGCAGCCACAGCGCCAGTAGAATCAATAGTTCCGCCCATCCACGCCCCTCCCAGAATATAGGGCATCCCCACCAGCTTAATGACAGCGGGCATAGCAATCATCATGATGGAGGTAAAAACCAGAGAAAATCCGACGGCAAGGGTCAGCTCCTCCTTCTTGGCTCGACATGCGGCGGCGGTGGCTATGGCTGCCGAGACGCCACACACGGACATGTCTGCCGAGATGGTCATATTGAGCGTTTTAGACGGCATCTTGACGACCTTCTGTCCGAATATATAGGTGGAGATGAGCACAGTGGGGGTAACCACCCATGCCACGAAGATCCCCGGGACACCGATTAAGAGTATTTTCCCAAACAGTATTTCAGCGCCCAATAGCACGAGCCCTGTCTTGATATAATATTCAGTTTGAACAGCAGGCATCACCCACTTGGGCGTTCCCACTGTGTTACTTATAATAAGGCCGAAGAGAATGGCCCATGCAGCGTATCCAATGCCGTAATTTTTCATCGTTGCATTGCCTTCTGCGATGTAAGCTATAACAGCCATAAAAAAAATAAAAACAAAGCCTGCCATGAATTTTGTCATCGAATTGCCCATAATCTTCCATCCGATCCCAAAAAAAACAGCCAGAGCAATCATAATACAAATAAGGGATGGTATAAGGTTGTAAGAATGGGCATCAATCTTAGACTCAGCCTTTGAGGCTTTTGTGTGGGCAGCGCGCCATGCATCTATTACATTGCTTGCTTCAGCATTGAGGGTTTCATCATTAAAGCCTGCGGCAGATGCTACGCCTTCAGCCGCCTTCGCCTTTTCCAAAGCCGCGGCGCCTTTCTTCCGGGCGGCTTCGTATTTGACCATCGCCTTTGCCTGGACTGCCTCTGCCGCCTCTTCGTTAATAAAAAGAGCGTTCAAAGGGTTCGAGCTCCATTTTTTTGGTTTGCTTAAAAAATTCTTTATCTTTTTTCCAAGTTGGGAACTGGTTGCTTTAAGTCCCGTTTTAGTATCCACAGCCTGATACCAGGCAATGGTCTTGAACGACGCCCTTTGCGACTCAGCCTCCAATATGGCATTGACGTTGGCAATAGTTTCCTGCATATTGGCGGGACCCCGCGGGAAATAGATTGCAATACCGATGATAAGCAACAAAAAACCAAGCCAGATAGCCCAGTAGTCTTCGAGCTTCCAAAAATCAGAAAAACTGCTTTTCGCCTGGCACGTAATGACATCCGCGTTTTTATCCTCTTTTTTTTTCTCTTCCATTGCTACCTCACAAATGGAGACCTTTGCAAAACGCCCCCTTTTGCCCAATTTCGGCGTCAGGCTATGTTAGCTGTTAAGCTGTTAAGCTGCTGAGCTGATAAGCTGTTATGCCTTTTTATCTTATGAGCTTAAGAGCCATCAGCTATAAGCTAAACTGTATTCCTGCAGTTAAAATTTTCGCCTTCCTTGAACTTGAACAAAATTGAGCATTTTTCAACGGTCTCAAATGACTAAGTTATTTTTTACGAACCCATACTGAACATAAAAACATAAAAGTCTATTTTGTAAAATATAAGTAACTACTCAGGTGGATAGGCTGAAGGCTGAAGACTGTTAGGAAAAAGCGCATTTTGAAGACATGTTTGGTGCAAAAATCAGATATTTCCGCCAAAGTACGGCAATCGTGCTCTTCTGACCCCTTCAGCCTAAACAGCTTCAGCCTGACTACGTGAGTAGTCACAAATATAATATACAATAGTCAGGCATGCATTGTCAAAAATAATTAATCCGGACTTTTTTGATAGGATTTCTTTATTTAGCTTACATCCTGATAATCCTGTATATCCTGTCAAAAAAAAAATTTAACGCTTTTCAGGCGGGTTTTGCTGACATGACAAACTCTTCCGGCCATCATTGAAGCATTTTTTGCCATACCAGTCGACCTGCCTGCATATGCCCCTGATAATACTTACTTCTCTGGCCTGCAAATGTAACCGTATAAAAAAATGGCGCAATTTGTTCATCCAGTAATCGGGATTTTCATTATTTATATAGCTTATCCTGACCAGTATATCTTTAAGCTGATCATACATACCTTCCAGCTCATGACGAGTTGCAAGACGAGGGACAAAATTGTGGCTTTCCGTACAACCGGCATTAAATATTTCATAACAAACAATCATTACAGCCTGGGCTAAATTAATGGAAGAAAAGTCCGCTGTCGGGATATTAACAAGGGCATCACAGAATCTTATATCCTCGTTGGAAAGCCCCCTGTCCTCAGGGCCAAAAATTATGGCAATATTGTTATCTCTTGAGATGGGTATCAGGCTTTGAGCAAGTTTTGAGGGATTCTTTACAGACAGACGATGTTTCCCTGTCCTGGCGGTTGTTCCAACAACATAACTATAAGGTGAAAGCGCTTCTTTAAGTTCTTCATAAAACTCTATTTGCTCAACAACTTCAGCAGCGGCATGGGTAGCCAGTTTCATAACTTTGGCAAAATCGCAGTTTATCGGGTTAACCAGTACAAGCCTGCCTATCCCCATATTGCGTATGGCACGAGCGGCAGCCCCAATATTTTCAGGACATCGAGGCTGCTTCAACACAATGGAAATATTGTCAAAATTTACTTTCTTTTCCATCAGTAAACCCTGAACCCGTGAACGATTACACTATTTCAAAACTGTTGAAAAAGTAACCGATTTCAGAGTCCGCTGATTCCTGAGAATCTGAACCGTGAACTACGTTTTTCTCAATATCTGTTGCAAAATCTCTCCGAATAGTACCTTCCTCAGCTTCCTTGTAATTTGTTGCACCCATTAAACCACGGTATTTTGAAATTACATTCTCGGCCTCAAGTACCATTACGACGACCGTGCCTGATGACATAAAGTCTGTTAAACTGTCAAAGAATGGACGTTCTTTATGAACAGCGTAAAAACCCTGTGCCTGCTTCTTGGTCATTTTCAGCATCTTCATGGCAATAATTTTCATATTGCTGCTTTCAAGTCTTTTAATAACTTCGCCTGTCAGACCGCGGCCAACTCCATCCGGCTTGATTATTGATAATGTTCTCTCCATATTTCTTCTTATCCTTTCCTTTAAATTCATGATAACATAGCCATATCAGATTTCATAACAACATTATTAAGGATTTTGTTAACTACTCGGGTTGGGTGCAATACAAAAAAGTGACATAAATTATATCAAGTAATCGTTGAACCCGTTTAATCAGCTTAATGTCGAATGTCGAACAAGGAATGTCGAATTACGAAGGAAGGTACTTAATAATTTTAAAAAAACATCCACACTTCGATATTTAATATTCCCTGTTCGACATTTATCATTCAATTGGCACTTCTTGGCACCGATTTGGTCACATTTTGTTCTATGTCACTTTTTTGTATTGCACCCACTCAGGTTTTAGGGTTAGTCGGCTTTTAACCGTGAACCGTGAACCTGAGCATTTACATATATATAAACTGCTACGCATGTCAAACACTTAGCATGGCAACGTCAAAGTCGAGGATAAATTTGGGGAATAACGCTATTTCAAAAAAATATTGCCTTTATTGATTTATGGCTTAAATTAATTATTTTACATACTAATAATTATAAGATATATAAAAAATAGTGTAACTACTCAGGTGGATAGGCTGAAGACTGAAGACTGTTAGGAAAAAACGCATTAAAAGCCATGTTTAATGCAAGAATCAGATATTTCCGCCAAAGTACGGCAATCGTACTCTTCTAACCCCTTCAGCCTTCAGTCTAAACAGCTTCAGCCTGACTACGTGAGTAGTTGTAAAATAGTTTATTTAATTTTCGTTTTAGGGGGAAACTAATGAAAGTTTTGATCAGCGATAATCTCGGTGAAGCCGGAATTAAAATGTTTCAAGAAGAAGAAGGGTTTGAAGTAGATGTTAATGTTGGATTGTCTCCGGATGAACTCAAAGGAATCATAGGTAACTATGACGGTCTTGTTATACGAAGCGCTACAAAAGTAACAGATGATCTTCTGCAAGAGGCAACCCGTTTAAAAGTCATAGGCCGTGCAGGTATCGGTCTCGACAATGTGGATATACCAGCGGCAACGAAAAGAGGCGTTGTTGTAATGAATACCCCTGGTGGCAATGTTATTACCACTGCTGAGCATACATTAGCCCTGATGCTTTCATTAACACGCAATATACCATTGGGGACTTCATCATTAAAGGCCGGACGCTGGGAAAAAAATAATTTGCAGGGCAGGGAGCTGTATAACAAGGTTCTTGGCGTTATAGGGTTTGGTAAAATCGGCTCAATTATTGCAGATCGGGCACGCGGGCTCAAAATGCAGGTTATTATATATGATCCTTTTGTTGTGCCGGAACTTATCGAAAAGGCAGGATTTGAATATGCTTCTCTGGACGAATTATACAAAAAATCTGATTACATAACTCTGCACGTTCCAAAGCTTAAAGAGACCACCGGCCTTATCAATAAAGATGCTATTGATAAGATGAAAGACGGAGTGATGATTATAAACTGTGCTCGCGGCGGTATTGTTAAAGAAGAAGATCTTTATGAGGCCATGAAATCGGGAAAGGTAGCAGGAGCAGCCCTGGATGTTTTTGAAGTTGAGCCTCCTTTCAACTCACCCATTCTTGAAATGGATCGCCTGGTCTGTACTCCACACCTCGGTGCATCTACCCGGGAAGCCCAGACCAATGTTGCGGTTGCGGTCGCAGAACAGATAATTGACTATCTTAAGAACGGAACTATAATAAATGCTGTAAATAGTCCCTCTGTTACCGGCGAACTCATGGCAAAGCTTGGACCTTTTTTAACCCTTGCGGAGAGGATTGGCTGCCTTCAGGCACAACTTTCAAACTGGCCTATAAATGAAATAGTTATTGATTATACAGGAGATTTTATGGGCCTTGACCTTTCACCTATTTCAATGGCTATAATGAAAGGGCTGCTTACTCCTGTGGTAAAGGATGATGTAAATTTCGTCAATGCAATTGTTCTTGCAAAGGAAAGGGGTATTAGAGTTACAGAGACAACTCATTCTAAATCCGAAGATTATTTAAATCTGATAACTGTGCGCGTTATCAGTCCTGAAACAACTACCACAGTGGAAGGAACATTATTCGGCAAAAAAGAGCCAAGAGTTGTTAAAATAAATAATTTCAGGGTTGAAATGGTCCCGCAGGGACATCTGGTTCTTATAAACAATATTGATAAGCCGGGCGCCATAGGCAGTATCGGCATTACCCTCGGAGAAAATGATATTAACATAGATAAGATGCAGGTCGGCCAGGAAAAAGACGGTGAAAGAAATATTATTTTTCTAAGAACTGATATACCAATCCCCAATGATGTCCTTGAAAAATTACGTACTCTGCCGCTTGTTAAGAGTGTTACACCATTAGAACTTTAAGATTAATGGATTGCGGATAATTAATAAGGAGATTAGCCATGTCGGAAGAAAAACCAGGCTTTACTGTAAAAGACCGAAGAATTTTTGCTGAAAAAGATGAGGATGTAAAAAATAAGGAAGCAGAAAAAGAGCCCCCAAAACAAGAAGTTAAAGAAGAGGCAAAAGAAGAATCCGTTTCAGCAGAGGAACAAAAAACAGAGCCCAAAATTAATTTGCCGGAAATAAATTTTGCAACCTTTATAATTTCCTTAAACGCTTCTGCTCTGTTACACCTTGGTGCTATGGAAGACCCTGTCTCAGGCAAAAAGATTAAAAATCTTCCCATAGGAAAACAGACAATAGATATTTTAGGCATGCTTGAAGAAAAAACAAAAGGAAATCTATCAAAAGAAGAAGAGAATTTACTGAAAAATATTCTCTATGATCTCAGGATGATTTATGTCAAAGAACAGAAGTAACGGTTTACAGTTAACAGTTTTATGTTTTGAGCAACCGTAAACTCTAAACGGTTACAAACAGGGATAGATTCCAAAAAATACAAAAAGGAATTGTTTTATGACAAATTGTAAAAATATAAAAAAGACGATGGGTAAAAAGACCTTTTTTGCCATCATATTTATCATCTCAGCCTTTCTGGTGGTTTCAAATTTCTACCCGTTCGGTCTCGAGCATACAGTTACTGCAGGCATTGTAAGCGCTAAAGGACGTATTATCGGCTCAGGGCCTTATGACGATTTCATACAGACAGATGCCTCAATAAATCCCGGCAACAGTGGAGGCCCTCTTATTAATATGAAAGGAGAGGTAATAGGAATAAATTCCGCTATAATTGCCAGTGGTCAGGGAATAGGATTTGCAATTCCTATAAATTCTGCAAAAAGGATTGTAGACCAGCTTAAAAGCAGCGGCGAGGTCACGAGGGGATGGCTTGGTGTGGGGATCCAGGATCTCAGCGAAGAACTCTCAAAATATTATGGAATTAAAGAAGGAAAAGGTGTTCTTATAACTGAAGTATTCCCCGGCGATCCGGCTGACAAGGCCGGAATAAAGCTAAAGGATATTGTACTTTCTGTAAATGGCCAGAAGGTTGAAAATACTCGTGAGCTCAGCAAGTTGATTGCTGATACAAGTGTAGGAGATACACTTAAAATAAAAGTATTACGTAACGGAATTGAAAAAAAAATCGAAGTTAAAATTGTAAAAAGAGAGGATGGCAGGATCGCCAGCCTCGCTCCTTCAAAAGGAAATGAGTGTGAACTCGGCATCCGTGTTTCGGAATTAACCTCTGAAATAATCCGTCGTTTCAATATTACTGAAAAAGGTGGCGTTATTGTAACCGACGTAGAAGCAGAAGGCCAGGGGGCAAAAGCCGGAGTTAGAATCGGCGATATTATAAAAGAAATAAACCATCAGCCGATAGAAACAGTAAAAGA
>Ga0255432_1017_pt1 | contig 40386 bp, 39 predicted proteins | sample ANMaggSeSYBR02I6_FD_182656 | JGI IMG/M metagenome (GOLD analysis project Ga0255432, IMG submission 182656) | Sediment cell enrichment communities from methane seep in Santa Monica Basin, California, United Staets - ANME aggregate JGI... | ecosystem: Environmental > Aquatic > Marine > Cold seeps >...
CGGGATTGCAGATGAGAATATAGCAAAAATGATGAATTTGGATATTTATATTGTAAAAAAGGTTCTCAATAGAGAAGAAATTGAAATTCCATTAAATCTTTTAAGTTGACTGCATTCATCCATGACATGACTGCGAGATGTCCACAAGTAAACAACTCAACTCCAGGCTTTTGCAGATTAAGGATAGAATGACTTAAATGTTGCCCTAAATTTTATTAATTTTACATAAAGCCTTATGGATTAAGGATTCAAACAGAAAAAATCATGTAAGAACCTCAAGTTACTGGAGTTATATAATTAGTATATTTTAAGGCCTTGTAATTAAAGGGTTTTTCAAAACATTAAATATTGAAAATCTGTACCATTTTCAATATTATACAGATTGTATAAATCCTTATATAATAAGGGGTTGATAGTTTTTATTTTAATAAAACCACTATCTTCAGGTTCTAACAACCTAATTTTCTTATAATCCTATGTTTTATAAGCCCTTACAAGTATACTGTCAAATTTCGAGCAACATTTAAGTATTAGTGAAAAGCAATTTGAACAAGTATATGAACTTGCCGCAGAATGTAGAAAGCAGATTAAGGGGTTTAGGAAGTATTTACGAAATTATGAAAAACATTGAATTTAAGAATTAAAACTAATTTAGGGATTTAGGGAGATGAACTCATCAAGGCGATTTACGGGTGACCGATAGTGTCGCTGGATCATTGTCGCCAACATGGCATTTGCCTCTTTAAGAGGAAAAGCGTTATGGCGTACCAAAGCAATCAAGATACCCAATGTTCCGGAAAGGGGGTGCTGACTTCCACTGTCGTAAAAGCGACTCCGCGATATCGTGTATCGAGCAGGTCGAGTCTGCCTGTAGAGGCAAAGTTGGATAGCGCCGTACAAAGATGTAATCACGCATTGGCCGCATCCTGAAGTAGCTCGTCAACCGTACGTGGCCCCATATGAATCTCGGCCCCGCTCTCTTGGAGGATATCTTTCATTTCCTCGTGCGAGAAGCCCATTATTTCTGCTGCCTTGCCCAAGCTGATCTCACCGGCGGTGTAAGCACGAATAACCATTTGCCGTCTGATCTCTGGCCGTGATTGAAACAGAGCGCGCAGAGCGCTACGCAAGGCTGCGTGTTCATCAGGAAATAAATTGGTCTTAACTAGCTGGCTGATTTCCCAGTGGATCGTATTGATTTTGCTGTGGTGAAGCGTGCCATTTTATTCAATCTGCGTTTATCTGCGTGTATCCGCGGCTAATTGAGGGTTGACAATGAGAGATTTCACCTGGTAAATTAGGCTACCAACTTAAAGCGGGACAATTCGTAGGGTGGGCTTTGCCCACCATCAATTGGAGATCGCTGTAGATTGTGTAGATTGGTGGGCAGAGCCCACCCTACTATAACTCCTTGAGATTACAAGCTGTCCCGCCTTAAGTTGGTAGCCGTAAATTAGAAATATGAAAAAAAGAACAATAGTTATGGCAGTTATGATCGCGGTGATAATGATACCGAGTTTCTTATTTGCTTTTGAGACCGCCCCAAGGATAAGCGACAGAGAGATAGTGGAGAGGCTTACCAGATTGGAAGAAGGTCAGAAAACTATTGAGATGCGTTTTGATGACCTTCGTTCTGAGATGAACGGTAGGTTTGATGACGTTAACAGTCGTATCAATGACCTTCGCTCTGAGATGAATAGCCGTTTTAATACACTTCAATGGATGTTGGGGCTTTTCATTACAATTGCCCTTGTAATGCTGGGATTTGTTTTGCGTATGCAATGGCAGATGCACAGATGGCGCAAACATTGAACTATCTGAAGGCGACAGGGTTTAAGTTGGGGCTGATAATCAACTTTGGAAAGCCGAGGGTTGAAATTAAACGGGTGGTGAACAATTTTTAGTATTTAGCCGCTGATATATTTATTAGGAAAGAAAAAAGAAAAGATGAAAAGATGAAAAGATAAATTAGCCGCAGATGGACGCTGATAAACGCAGATATGTTTATATAGAAAGAAAGAAAAAAGATTAATTGGACGCAGATGAACACAGATGAACGCGGATATATTTATATAGAAAGAAAAAGATTAATTGGACGCAGATGGTTTTTTTGTTAACCTCTCAATAACCTGACGTGGGATGTAGTGCCATTTTTTAAAAGTGCTTTTTTGTTTTATCTGCGTTTATTCGCGTTTATCTGCGGCTAATAAAAAAAAGATTAATTAGCCGCTGATGGACGCTGATGAACACAGATTAATGAAAAAATATCCGCGTCCATCTGCGTTAATCTGCGGCTAAGGATATAAAAGTAAAGAAGATTCTTTTCCTGTGGCTGAACTCCTCAGTATCGTGGTAAAAAAAGAAAAGTGGGGAAGTGGAATGGCCAAGAAGCTTTTGGAAGGATTAAAAGAAAAATTTTTTGTTCAGGGCTTAAAGCAGTTTAAGGTTGTTGTAGGTGTAGAGAATATACGAGCTTGTCGTTTCTATGAGAACTCTGGAGGTAAATTGGTCAAGCAGATTGAAGTTCATAGAGGTGAGATGTCGAACGTGTATGTCTTTGAGACAATTTAGCGATTAGAGCGAATTTAGGAATTTAGGAATTGAATTGGCCACAGACACACACAGACGGACACAGACATTTATCCGGCAGACTTTGCCGGATAAAAATGGTCATCGCTTCGCGAAAAGACTAAGGACGGAGGTCAGACACACAGACGGACGAAAAGGCAATTTTGGGCTGAGCGTCATCAAGATCAAGCGGCTAGTTGTACCTCAGCATTAATTTTTGAACCTATTTTGCGTTCAGCGACCGCCAGTTCGTATCTGGTTTGAAGGTTCATCCAAAACTGAGCACTGTTTCCAAAATACCGAGATAGCCTTAGCGCTGTTTCCCCACTAACACCCCGTTTTTCATTAAGAATTTGTGTAATACGCCCTGAAGGGACACGCAATGCCAGAGCCAATTTGTTGGCCGAAAGTTTTCGTGCTGTAATTTCACGTTTAAGAATACGTCCCGGATGAATCGGTTTCATAATTTTACCCCCTGTGGTAATCTGTAATTTCAACATCAAATGCACCGCCGTCTTTAAAACGGAAACAGATACGCCATGGCCCGTTTATCGTCATCGCCCATTGTCCCGCCCTGTTCCCGGACAATTTGTGCAGACCGACACTTTTTAAAGGACTTATATCTCTAAGAGATTCTGCAGCATCAAGAGTAGCCAGCAAGTCTTCAGCAGCATCCGTATCCATGCCGCCCAATTTGGATATTTTACCTTGTTCGTAAAAGCGTCGAGAGCGGCTGTTAGCCCATGATTGTATCATGACGAGCATGCATACTACGAAAGATGTAGTATGACAAGCAGTTTTTTTGAAAACAATAAATTTGATGAGTATTATCTGAAAAAAAGCTGGGATTAGCCACCCCGCTTAAATACGCTTCGCTCCCCATTGCATGAATTTGAATGGGGCAAGGAGGGGCAAGGGTCTGACCATGGCAACTTTTTGTAAAAACAAGTAAATGCCTTAAATTTGTTGCTGATTTTACCCTTAGAGGCGCTATTTTATAGTCCGAAACTGCACTTTAAGAGAAATATCGAAAAAATGCCTCGTGCAAGACGACATTACATCCCAGGCTATGTTTGGCACATTACTCATCGCTGTCATAAAAAGGAATTTTTACTCAAGTTCGCGAGAGATCGTCAGCGTTGGATATATTGGCTTTTTGAAGCTAAAAAGCGATTTGGACTGTGTGTTTTAAACTATATGGTAACATCCAATCACATTCATCTGCTTGTGATTGACGATGGCCATGATGCTGTTATTTCCAAATCCATGCAATTAGTCGCCGGTCGAACAGCTCAGGAATACAATCAGAGAAAAAAGCGAAAAGGCGCCTTTTGGGAAGATCGGTATCATGCAACTGCTATTGAGCGCGATGAACATCTTGTTCGATGTCTTGTATACATTGATATGAATATGGTTCGTACCGGCGTTGTTTCGCATCCTTCAGAATGGAAGTTTTGCGGGTTTAATGAAATTCAGAATCCGAGACAAAGATATGTCTTGATTAATAACAGCCGGTTAATGGAATTATTGAATGTCGGCTTGATTGATGAACTGAAAGATACTCATAAACGTTGGGTCGATGAAACTCTCAGAATTGATAAACATGTACGAGAGAGTAAGTGGAGTCAGAGTGTTGCTGTCGGAAGTAAAGAATTTGTTGAGATGACAAAAAACAAACTCGGTTCTCGCGTGAAAGGTCGAAGTATAATCAGATCAGATGAAGATTACTGCATCCGTGAACAACAGACCTCTTACATTACCGATTTTGCCAATGAAAATGCAGTTCCAAGCGACGATAACACATATTTATGGAACTTTGGTGATATAAGTCAATTGCTTACCGGCTAAAGCCGGTAGTTTGTTAACAGCTTGAAAGCAATCAGTTTAGGCTAAAGCCACAAAGTTGTCCTTCGAACAACTATTTTAATTTAAAATATGCTAAAGGTGAAGGTTTATACTCTGCTCCTTGGAAATTAAACTACATAGCGTGGTCAGCCCCCTATCGCAAGCACCAGCGTCTTCATCTGTTTATAAGACTTAAAGGCTCCATTTTGGGGTCAGAAAGGTGGTTTTAAGGCTGAAAATGGCCTGCTTTTGAGAGTTTTTTTCTGTAATATCAATTAGTTGGCGTGGTCAGGCCCCCAAGAGCTATCTGGAATGCTGGTATGCTGGAATTCAAACACTATGCTGGGATTGAAAAAGGGCGTATGGAATGAAATATTCGAGGTTTGAGGATTTGACGTGTATTATACATATATATTGCAGAGCATGAAGGATATGAAGATCGCATCAAGAGATTGGGCGGCAGGAAGGAAGGGTATTGGGAGATTGACGTTGTGCCTGAAGAGGTTGAAAATCTTGAGAAGGATACACTTCGTTATTTAAAGATGCAACACTATAAGGATATTGTCATATGGAAACATTAATTGATGATAGCAAAATTAAGGTTCTCTTCAAACAGGCGATTATCGAAGTTATTGAAGAGAAAAAGGAAATTGTCCATGATTTGCTGGTTGAAGTAATGGAAGATATTGCCATGGTTCGAGCCATTCAGGATGGCGAAGATTCCGGCCCGGCTAGCAGGGATGATATTTTCCAAATCTTGAAAGGCAAAGAAGGCTCTGCATGAAAACGGATTTCAGAAAAAGCTTTGCCAGAGATTTACGAAGACGAAAAAATGATTCTGATTTTCTGGATCGTGTAAAAGAGGCAATAGAAAACGTTGAACTGTCCGAAACCACTTCTATGATCACTAATCTTAAAAAGCTTAAAGGTGAAAGTGGCTATTATCGGATTCGCTTTGGAGATTACCGCATCGGTATAAAAATTGAAGATGATTTGGTCATTTTCATCCGTGCTTTACACCGCAAAGATATTTACCGCTATTTTCCTTGAATAGTTGTGAGTCTGTGAGTCGGGGAGTTTGAGGATCTTGGGTCTTGAGTCTGAGGGTCTTGAGTCTGAGAGTCTTGGAGTCGGGAGTCGAGGAGTCGGGTGAATAAGATTCGGAGATTTGAGGATATTGTTGGGTGGCCCCGGTTAAACAAGAGATACAAAGGTTTAACGGGGTGAACAGAAGGCGAGGGAACTGGTTAAGGTTATTTATCAGATGACTAATGAGTTGGAAGGATTCAGGAAGGATTTTGGGCTTAAGGATCAGATTCGTAGGGCGGCGGTGTCTTCTATAAGGAACATATTATTCTCTACCGCTGTAGCTGCTATAATAACATCACCTGATCTTAAAGCTGAAGAAAGCGTATATTCCTCAATATAGATTAATGCCCTATGTCCAATATTTTCTGTAAGAGGAAGAACTTTAAAATTATAGGAACTGATAAAATCCTTAACATGTTTATGCTGTCTTTTGTTCCCGGCACACTGTAAAAGTTCCATGTACGACTGGATGGACAAACATTTGTCTTCAGTTTTTTCTACAAGACTCGCGGCTTTTTCGTTACCACGTTGAATCCAGATGAAAATATCCGTATCAAATATCATTGTATCTCGGTTTTCTTAAATCATCTAGTTCATCCAGTACTGATTTTTTGGTAGCCTTCGCAGTCATGCCAAAGAAAGGATGATCTTTAATTTGTTTAAATTTTTCTTTTTTTACCGGTAGAAGAGTTCCTTTCATTTTGCCACGGTAAAACACAGTTACGATCTCATTCCTGTCGAGTGCTTTTAGTATGTCTTTCATTTTATATCTCAAATCAACAACTGATGCTTTCATAACAACCTCCAACATAATGTATAGTTAAAGTATGCATTTCAGATCATCTACTGTAAAGAAGAAAATGAGTGACTCAGGAACACTTACGTCTATAAATAAGAACACCAGGAAAATAACATGAGATGGAGATCGGAAAAAGTCAGAAGTCACCCCGATTGAATCCCCTTGGCCGATTTTTGACATTATCGGACAGCAGCTTCGTTGCGCTATGCGCCCATATCCAGGTGTGCGTATCCAGTAGAATCATAACTTAATCAAGTTTTCATGCGTCAGAATCAATGACCGGTTCGGTTAAATCTCCAATAGTTTCAACAAGACCTTCCATGCTTCCGAGGAGAGGATCTTTTTCGTTCTGCCGCGCAAAGTACACCAGCTTTGCAATCGGCTTGCCTCGTTTGGTAATACCTAAGTTGAGCGATTTTTTGCGAAGATATGTGCTGAAATCTTGATGCATAAGGATTTGCAGAAACCGCAGGCATACCCGTGGATATGTCGAGGATTTTTGCGAAGCCTTTATGCGCAAGAGATCGGCGCAGATTGAGTAAAAAACCGCTCAAATTTAGGTAATAACCACCTCTTTATGTGTTACCTTAACCTGGTCAAGGATCTTAAAACAATTTGTCCGGAATTTTGCGGCATTGATTTCCATTTATTGATCACCTCCCTATATGATTGTGTACATTTTAATATGTACTAATAGATAAGGTCAATCTTTTTTTGTGAGCGCTTGCGAGCAATTATGTTGCTCCGCTGGGGCCGCAGGTGGATGCTTTTGAGCGGGAGTTTGCTGAGTATGTGGGGATAAAAAAAAGCATTGCGTGGCGCTTTCCAGCGGGACGGCGGCCATGCATCTGGCGCTCAGGCTTCTTGGAGTGGGGCAGGGGGATGAGGTTATTGCCTCATCCTTGACTTTTATCGGTAGTGTAACTCCGGTTGTTTTTCAGGGAGCGAGTCTCGTTTTTGTGGATTGCGATCGAACATCGTGGAATATGGATCCGGATTTATTAAAGGATGCGCTTGAGGATTGCAAAAGGTGTGGGAAGATGCCGAAGGCGGTGGTGCCGACAGATCTTTATGGGCAGTGCTTTGATTATGAGAGGATTCTTGAGATTTGTGAGAAATATGGCGTGCCGGTGGTGGCAGATGCGGCAGAGGCTTTAGGAACAAGATATCTCACGCAAAGGTGCAAAGGCGCAAAGACGCAAAATGGGAAAAACTATAAAGCAAGAGTTGTTGGCGGAGAAGTGGCGGAGGATTTGTTTGATCGGGGGTTGTGTCTGCCGTCTGGGACGGCTATGACGGAGGGAGACTTGAATCGAGTGATTGAAACGATACTGAATTGCCGATTCCAATAAAAGTTCAATTTGATGAGTATTATCTGAAAAACAGATCGTTTCTTTTTGACTTTAAGATATTGTGGATGACATTTGTTAAGGTTGTGAAGAGGGAAGGATGGGATATGTCTTTCAAAAAAAGTTGCAGCTTTTGATCGAATGTTTTTTGAATTTCTTTGGGCAAATTATTATATTCTTTTTTAAACCGCTTGCTGAACTGATAGGCAGTTATTTTTTTAGCCATTTTAACCCTTTCAATGAGATTGCTAAAATAATTGTTGAAAATATCCAACCCGTCCACAAGAAGTAACTGCTTACTTATCTCGGGCTAGCCGATATACGCTTGGGCTTGCTAATCAATTTTGGCTCGGCTCTTCTAAAAGATGGCATTTCACGTGTTGCCAACGGTTTGTAATCTTGGCGACTTTACGCCTTTGCGTGAGGAAATGAAAAGGAGACCGGCAGAGTGGTATACAAAAAAGCTGATATACCGGCAGTGTTGGGTTTGCAAATTATTACATAAATTCTCTTGACTGCACGCAAATTACGTGCGATGCGTAAAGCAGGTGAATTGTTTAAATCTGAGAAAGGAGCCTAACCCATGAAACAAAATATTACATTGAGCCTTAATAAAGATCTAATAAGAAAAGCAAAAATATTAGCTGCTCAAAAGCAAACATCTATCAGCGGAATGCTTAGCCGGGAATTACAACAAATCATAGATGATTCGGAAGAATATGAATTGCTTAAACGAAAGGCTTTAATCAATATCAATCAGGGATTTCATTTGGGTGGAAAAATTGCGGTTTCAAGAGAGGAGCTTCATGAAAGGTAAAATCTTTATAGATACTAACATTTTGATATACGCACATGACCTGGATGCAGGTGGTAAAAATGAAATCTCTGCCGACCTTATGCTAAATCTGTGGGAAAATAGAATGGGAATTATCAGTGCTCAAGTATTACAGGAATTTTACGTGAATGTTACACGCAAGATTTTAAATCCTTTGTCAAAATCAAAGGCAAGGGGAATTATTGAGAGTTATCTGGTCTGGCATGTTGAGCTGAACGGAATCAAGACAATATTATTTGCTTCCGAGATTGAAGAAAGGCACCATTTATCTTTTTGGGATTCTTTAATCATTGCTGCTGCTTATAATGCAAAAGCCGATAAAATTCTCACTGAAGATTTGAACCATGGTCAGATAATTGAAGGTATTCTAATTGAAAACCCTTTTAAAAAAGGGTCGAAATGAAATCAGTTTAAATTCCTTTTTTCCTGACACTGGTGGGTTTGTCATGCTGGAGAACATTTTTCACGAATATTTAGAGATTTGACATGGGTAAAGATAGATGAAAAAGCTGCTGATAAATAAAAATTTGTTTGTTTTGATTCTGGCCGATATTGTTCTATTGGCCATTGCTTACTTTTTGGCCTATATTGTGCGGTTTGAAGCTCATATTGGGGCAAATGAACTGCTGGTTATAAAGCAGACAATTGTTCCAATCCTCCTGTGCAAATTGGCTGTGTTTTACTTCTTTAACCTCTACCGTGGTATGTGGCGTTATACCAGCATTGTTGATCTGCTTAATGTGATCAAGGCGGTATTTGTGAGTTTTTTGATTATTATTACAGTGGTTCTCATGCTTAGCAAATTTCAGGGTTTTTCACGTTCCATATTTATCATTGACGCTGTTTTTTCCCTGATATTGATAGCCGGAATCAGGATTGTCATCCGACTGCTTTTATCTACTACTACCTTTTCTCTTAATAAGAATGGCATCAACAGCAACGAACATAAGAAAATGATCATAATCGGTGCTGGTGACGCAGGGGAAAAAGTTATTCGTGAGATTTATGATAACCCGAAGTTGAAATACAGGGTCGTTGGCTTTGTTGATGACGATAAAAATAAGGTTGGCAAACAGATTCACGGAATAAAGGTTCTCGGCAGAATCGATGAGCTTAAAGAAGTTGCAAAAAAAAGCAAAGGTGTGGATGAAATTCTGATCGCCGCGCCGTCTGCGGTGGGAAAAAACATGCGGCGTATTGTGGAAATCTGTGACGCGACAAAGATTCCCTATAAAACGCTGCCGGGTATGGGAGAAATTATCGACGGCAAGATCAGTATTAAAACAATTCGAGATATTTCATACAAAGATCTTCTTGGAAGGCCTCCTGTCCAGCTTGAAAACGATAAAATTTCGGATTTTTTGAAAGACAAATGTGTGTTAATTACAGGTGCAGGTGGTTCGATAGGTTCTGAACTGTGCCGGCAGATCTGCAAGTATGGGCCATCCCTTGTGGTTTTGTTTGATGCAGGCGAAAGTAATCTATATTCGATTCAAATGGAACTTAAGCACGTTGTTACCTACTTAAAATATCGGGCCGTGCTCGGTCGGATACAGGATAAGGCATTGGTTGATGAGGTCTTCCGAAAATACAAGCCGGATGTGGTCTTTCACGCAGCCGCCTATAAACATGTTCCGTTAGTGGAAAGAAATCCATGGGAGGCGGTATATTCTAATATCATCGGAACGGATATCCTTGTCAAGACTGCGATTGCTCACAAAGTTGACCGGTTTGTCCTGGTGTCCACGGATAAAGCAGTGCGGCCGACCAACGTAATGGGTGCCTCAAAACGCGTTGCTGAAAAAATCGTGCATGCTTATAAGTCAGGACAAACAAAGTTCATGGCAGTGCGTTTTGGGAATGTAATCGGTTCTTCAGGCTCAGTAATTCCCCTTTACCGGCATCAAATCAAAAAGGGGGGTCCTGTGACCGTTACGCATCCAGAGATAACCAGGTTTTTTATGACCATAGAGGAGTCTGCGCAACTTATACTTCAGGCATTTACAATGGGCGAGGGTGGTGAGATTTTTATCCTTGAAATGGGAACACCAGTCAAAATAGTAGATATGGCGAGAGACCTGATTCGTCTTTCCGGCAAAGAACCTGATACGGATATTGAGATAAAATTTATAGGCCTCAGGCCGGGTGAAAAACTTTACGAGGAGTTGATTACAGAGGGAGAAGGGATTGTAAAGACCGGGCATGAGAAGATTCTTGTATTGCGAAACGGTGTTCAAAGTGGAGAGCCAAATATTCAAAACTCACAACATAATGATTTAAATTGTCTTGATAAAAAAATAAAGGAATTGAAGGCGCTGGCAGATGCACACGATGCAAAAGGGATTAAGAAAAAAATGAAAGAGATTGTGCCCGAATATACGATATCAGATGATGAAGCAGTAGTGTGAGAAATCGAAAAACAAAAATATTACGAATTATAGCCCGTCTGAATATAGGAGGACCGGCTATTCATACAGCGCTTCTGACACAAGGACTTGATCCTGATCGATTCCAATCAGTCCTTGTTGCTGGAAAAGTATCTGCTAAAGAAGGGGACATGAGCTATCTCGCTGATACGTATGGCATAAAGCCGATCATCATTTCCGACCTTCAGAGAGAAATCAGTATTGCGAATGATGTTATGTGCTTCTTCCGCATTTTGCGGATCATAAATCAAGAAAAACCTGATATAGTCCATACACACACCGCAAAGGCAGGTACAGTCGGCAGGATAGCTGCTTTCATTCACAACTTAATTTATGGTGGCAAAACTCGCGTTGTTCATACCTTTCATGGACATGTATTCCATGGTTATTTTGGTAGAATAATGTCAACAATATTTATATTGATTGAGCGTATTCTGGCGAAAATTACTGATCTCGTCATTGCCATAAGTGAAAGCCAGAAGAACGAACTTGTAAACAAGTATCGGATTGTACGAGCGAGCAAAGTCAGGGTGGTAAAACTCGGGTTTGATCTGGAGCCCTTTGTTTCAAGTAAAAACTTGGCACGAGAGTCGACACAAATTTTCAATTCAGGGGAGAGTGATTTTGTTGCTGATGAATTGAAAATCGGTATTGTTGGCAGGCTGGTTCCAATAAAGAATCACAAGATGTTTTTAGAAGCGGCAAAAATTTTCCTCGAACAAAATCCATCAATTAAAGCAACTTTCCTGATTATCGGAGATGGCGAACTAAAACAGGAGCTGATTGACTATTGTAAGGAGCAAGGATTGTCTGATCACGTACAATTTTTGGGTTGGCAAAAAGAATTGCCAGAGATTTACAGTAATCTTGATATAATTGCCCTGACTTCAAACAACGAAGGGACTCCTGTTTCGCTTATCGAGGCGATGGCATGTTCGGTGCCGGTTATTGCAACCAATGTTGGCGGTGTGCAGGATCTTTTGGGTAATTCGCAATTAGGGTTTATATCAGATGGTTTTAAAATTTGTGAGCGTGGCATACTATGCAGTGAGAATGATGCCAAAGGCTTTGCCTGCGGTATGAAATATCTTGTTAATAATAAGCGATTAAAGAAAGAGAAGGCAAACTTAGCTAAAACATTTGTTGTGCAAAACTTTTCAAAAGAGCGCCTTGTTAGAGAGATGGAATTGCTTTATACTGGCTTCTGATTTTCTGATACTTCCCTCTATTTACAGGAGTGAGGCTTTTGGCCTTGTGCTGCTTGAAGCTATGGCATTCGGTAAACCGGTCATATTAACAGATTTTGGGTTATGCAAAGATCTCTTATTACTTTTCATTCGCTTAAAAAAATAAGAGTTTGTTTAATTTTATTGTCACATAAAATCAATAAGTTATGCAAAGACTCTGATTTTTGCTTTAGCAAGCGTGAAATGAGTTTAATTTTGATCACTCTGTAAAGGCTTGAAATCCAGCAATAAGGATATTTTCATAATCCGATGATGTGGTTGAAAATTACTCGAATTATGAGCATGAAGCTATAAAAATATGACTGATATTGCAACCTGTTGATTATACAAAGAATAAAATTAAACGAATAGCAATTTTTTTAAGCGAATGAAAAGTTAATAGGGCAATCAACATAAAACAAGTCCGCAGATTAATAGCCGCAAAAAGGAGCAAAAAGCGCAAAGATAGCAAAATAGCCCCTCGGCAGCTTTGTTGCAGGTACGAATAGGCGAATTGTTTTTACAATAAATACTGATAAGTAAAAATTTATTTGTCTTAATTCTGGCTGATGATGCTAAGGTTTTTGGATTATAACAGCATATGACCCAACTTTAAATCCGGATAGATGGGATAAGGATTGTAAGAGGAGGCGGATAATATGATGAAATGTGCTGCTTGCCATGATAAAATGGTAATGAAAAAGGGAGAAATTGATCTCAGGATCGGAGGAAAACTATATCTTGTGAAAAAGGTTTCTTATGAAGAATGCCCTGCCTGTGGAGAAAAGGTTTTTGCTTCGAAAATCAGTCAAGAACTGTTTGAGAAAATTAAAAATAGAGAATTTGTTGAAAAGACCGTTAAGATTCCAGTATTAGATGGAACCTATGGTTAAGTAATACGCAGATTGCAACCACAGAGACCAAGCCTTAAACCAGATCAAAGACAAAAAATATTTTGAAAAATATCAGGGCTCAGGAAAAGAGATTTATCAGTTCGGAGTTGAGTTTGCGGAACACTCCCTAATTCACAATTCAAGCTTATGACACCGATTCCTGACATTCATCAGCTCTGTTGCTCGGTATGAGGTATTAAATGATAAAAGCCATCCGTCATGATATTGAAAACCAAACTCCTTTATGCAGGCTATGGTGTGTTTTTTTTGTCTACACAGCCACTATAGCATTAATGGTACAACTGATTCTGCTGCCCAATGTATTCCCTGCCTGGCATGCTGGTGATGGACTTTTAATTGGTATTGATTGCTATTCTTTTCACCATATTGCAGTTGACCTTGCCAAAAAAATACACGCGCAGGGCTGGAGTGCATGGGAGTTGCGACCGGATGGTCAAGCTTCAGCAGGTATTGCAGGGGCTGTATATGCCCTGACTGCGCCAAAACCATGGGTCGTTGTGCCGATCAATGCTGCGCTGCATGCTACCGCCGCACTGGTATTGTTGCGCATAGTTCAGTTTTTCTTGCCGAATTGGCGCAAGGCGCTTTGGTGCGTCTTGCCGTTCTTGCTTTATCCCTCAGCGATGACTTGGTACACGCAAAACCACAAGGACGGGTACTTTATTTTGGGCTCATTTATGTTTATTTATGGCTGGATCTTATTAGCGCAGCCGGAGGCTTGGCGGAATGTATGGCGGCGGCCGCTCACCGCCGTGTTTTCCGCGCTTTTGGGTGTTGTATTGGTTTGGATCGTGCGTCCTTATGGAGTGCAAATGATGCAAGGTGTAGGTGTAGCTCTCGCGCTTCTGCTGACCGTGATTTTCGTAATTTCCGGAGCGCGCGGACAAATTGCATGGCAAAAAGCCATAATAGGGATATTCGTGGCCTGGGCTGTGGTTGTTGTGATGACACCGTTGACTAAAGATAGTATTTCAGCAGTAGTGCCAGCAAGTGCGCACGAAAAGGTCTCAGAATCTACGACTAAAGGTGGTATTTCAGCAGTAGTGCCAGCAAGTGCACACGAAAAGGTCTCAGAATCTGCATTTTTATGGAAAGAGTCTGATATGATACCATCGTTTTTGGAAAATAAATTTTATGCTCTTGTGGAGGTTCGGAAAGGGTTTAATTCCACTTATCCTAATGCCGGAAGCAATATTGATATTAATGTTAGTTTTCACAGTGTTTGGGAAATTATTGTTTATCTCCCCCGTGCAGCAGAAATCGCCTTTCTCGCCCCATTTCCGAGTCTGTGGTTAAAACAGAGTACCCTTCCTGTAAATACAATGATGCGCCGCATTTCTGCCGTAGAAATGGTTGGGGTTTACCTTGCATTTATCTTTTTGCCTTATGCCATTTGGCATTGGCGTAAGCGAATAGAGATATGGCTGATCTTGTCATTTTGCAGCGGCATGATGTTGATATATGCCATAGGAATTTGCAATGTCGGTACCCTATACAGAGTACGTTATGGCTACTTAATGACTTTGGTCGGAATAGGGATTGCAGGTATTTTTGCAGCTTGGGAGGCGTTGCGTTTTTCGCTAAAACAGCAGGGCGCTGAAAAGGATACTGAACGTGTGCGGTATAGCCGGCTACCTTGAAGTCAATTGCTGTCATACGTTTATAAGATAGAGATTTGCATGTATTTATGTCATGTAAAAACCTTGGCCTTTATCCAATGGCTTATTGTTGTTGCTGATGGTGAAATGAACTATTGTTTTGCAACTTTTGGAACTTCAGTTTGGTAAATTTTTAAAGGAGGCTGTTGAACTGTGAATGTTTCCGACTTAGCAGCTCATACTAAAATAACATGAAAGTTTTAAGTGGAACCTGTTGGCGACGATGGTTACACTGGTCTCGAGGATCAGTCAATCGCCGTGTTTTTGCAGCAATTATTATTATAGGCGGGATCAGCTTATTCGTCAATTTAGCGTCAGTGCTAAAAGAGTTGGTAGTCGCTCACCAATTTGGCAGGGGAGACGAACTGGATGCTTTTGTTATTGCATTCTTATTGCCGTCTTTTGCTATTAATGTTGTGGCAGGCTCATTCAATTCAGCGTTAATTCCTGTCTATATCAAGGTAAGAGAAAAGCAAGGCATTGCTGTAGCACAGCAATTATTTTCCAGCGTTATAACATTAACTTTGTGTCTTCTCATTGCTATAATTATTGTATTTGCAGTATCCATCCACTACATTCTGCCATTTTTGGCATCAAACTTCACCGCTGAGAAACGCATGTTAACAGAAAGGCTTTTCTTCATGTTGCTGCCATCAATAGTACTGAGTGGCGTAGCCACGCTCTGGACCGCAGTCTTGAATGCCGGGGAGCGCTTTGTAATGAGTACGCTTGCGCCTGTCATGATACCGGCGGCAACTATCGGCAGTATTTTGATATTCGGAAACACTTGGCGAATTTTTTCTCTGGCGATAGGGACAGTAATCGGATTTGCGTTGCAGTGCGGCATTCTGGTGGTGGCGCTACAACGTCATAATATTAGGTTGCGGCCACGTTGGAGTGGTATGAATCCTGAAATACGCAACGTGATCAATCAATATTTGCCAATGGTAGCAGGAGCCTTCCTTATGAGCAGTACCGGTTTGGTTGATCAAGCAATGGCTGCTATGTTGGCCCCAGGCAGCGTGGCTGCCTTGAGTTATGGTAATAAAATCATTTCGTTTATAATTGGACTTGGCGCGATGGCGGTTGGAACCGCGGTGTTGCCGTATTTTTCACGCATGGTTGCCGAGCAAAACTGGTCAGGCGTACATCATACATTGAAAACATACTCACGTTTAATATCGTTAGTGATGGTACCACTAACTGTTGTTCTATTCTTTATGTCGGAGACCATCGTACACTTTCTTTTTGAGAGGGGGGCCTTTACATATAAAGATACCATGATTGTTGGTCAGGTTCAAGCGTTCTATGTACTACAAATTCCTTGGTATATGTGTGGGATTTTAGCGATTAGGTTGATTTCTGCTTTGCAGATGAACCAGATACTTCTTTTAGCGGCAGCTCTTAACCTTATAATTAATGTGGGGTTGAATTATATCTTTATGCAATGGTTTGGTGTTGCCGGCATTGCATTGTCAACCGCCGTTGTTTACCTATTATCTTTCCTTTATTGTTGGATTGCTGCTAATAATCGATTATCAAAGCTGATGTCAGTTGATGGAATATATAAAGTGTAATCTTTGTGGATCAGAAGATCATCGGGCTGTTTATTCCATGCCGGATATCCTGTTCCATAAAAATGAATGGTTTAACATTGTGGAGTGTAACCGTTGTGGGATAGGTTTTGTAAATCCAAGACCGAGTTTCAATGAAATGGGAAAGTATTATCCCTCTACTTTTTATGATTATTTTGAGGACGATGTTACTGGACATTTGATTCGTTACAAGAAAGAATCCGAGTTTATAGAAGGCATTTCAGCAAAAGATAAAATTTTATTAGATATTGGATGTGCCAATGGCGACTTTCCAAGATTCATGAGAAAGATAGGATGGCAGGTCGAAGGAATAGAAATTTCGGCAAACTCCAAGCCAATATCTGATTTTAAAGTTTACAAAAAAGATTTTTCTCAAATCCCAGTGGCAACTCCGCGTTACGACGTAATTACAGCTTGGGCGGTCTTGGAGCATGTTCATGATCCGATGACATATTTCATCAAAGTTGCTGAGGTATTAAAACCAAACGGGCTTTTTGTGTTTCTTGTAACAAACTTTAAGAGTATTTCATCAAAATTCCTTTTCCGCGAAGATATTCCAAGGCATCTTTATTTTTTTACTGAAGAAACAATCAAAATGTATCTTGCTCATGCGGGTTTGGAACTTATTAAAGCTGATTACAGTAATAAAATATATTCAATGCGGCCTGTAAATTGGTTGCGGTATTATATTTATCGTTATGTTTTGCGGCGAAAATTGGCGTGGAAAGACATGCCTGATAACAGGATGGAATATTTGGTTAAACGCAGCTTAAAAAACAATGTATTTTCAAATGTCAAGTACATTGTTACTCACCCTTTGACCGTGATTGATCGAGTTCTTATGCCGATCTTTGAAAAGCTGCAAATCGCTTCAGGTAATTATGGAATAGTAACATTCGTAGCAAGGAAGTCGAAGCGTGGATAAAGCAGGCAAGGAATACTGGGATGATTGCTGGGCTGACGGTACTGTACAAAATGCGGTAAATCCCCATTCGCCTAAAATAAATAACTATATCAATCGTCGTTTCCACAAATATTTTAGTAAGGCATTTGGTGGGCTTGAGACGTGCAGTATGAAGTTGCTAGAAATTGGCTGCGCCAAGTCAGCCTGGCTTCCTTATTTTGCTAAGGAGTTTGGTTTCAAGGTCTCTGGTCTTGACTACTCTGAGGTTGGCTGCAAAATGGCACAAGAAATATTAGGAAAAGAAAATGTAAAAGGATCTATATATTGTGAAAACATCTTTGCTCCAACAGAATTGTTGAAAAAGCGTTTTGATGTAGTTGTTTCCTTTGGTGTTGTTGAGCATTTTAATGACACCGCGAAATGCATTTCTGCTGTTTCTAAGTTTCTGAAACCAGGTGGGTTAATCTTTACGAATATCCCAAATTTGTTGGGTATAATTGGCTATATGCAGAAGATAATAAATCGACCCGTGTTTGATATCCATGTCCCATTGGACAAGTTTTCATTATGCAAGGCGCACCAAAAAGCAGGGCTGGAAATTTTAGACTGCAACTATTTTACTTCTATAAATTTTGGTGTTCTTAATTTAAATGGCATTCCTGTTAATACATTAGACTGGTTTTTTAAGAGAATCATCACTGCAATGTTAGCACGATTTTCAATAGCGGTTTGGTTCGCCGAGTCAAAGCTGGGTATTTTTAATTCAACTAAGTTAATGTCACCATACATAAATTGTCTGGCACTCAAAAAGTGGTAGCAGTATTGCCTATTGGTCTAATATAAGGGGAAAAATGGATCAACACGTTGTAGAAGTGAATGAAGGCCGCCGCTTCGAATTTGGTGCAAACTGGATGCGTTTTCTTAAGGTGCTTAACGATGATTGTATTGATAAGGCAAGAAAATCACTTCAGAAGATGCTGGAGAGAGAAAATCTAAATGGCAAAACCTTTCTCGACATTGGTTCCGGTAGCGGCCTTTTTTCGTTGGCCGCACGTCAACTCGGTGCTAAGGTGCATTCGTTCGATTATGACCCGCAGTCCATTGCTTGCACGCAGGAACTTAAACGATGGTGCTTTCACGAAGATACTGACTGGATTATCGAGCAGGGTTCCGTGCTGGATAAGGATTATCTGTCTTCATTAGGACGGTTTGACATTGTTTATTCATGGGGTGTGCTGCACCATACTGGTGCTCTGTGGCAGGCTTTTGAAAATATTTCAGGAATGGTTCGCAGGGGGGGTAAGCTTTTCATTGCGATTTACAATGATCAAGGGAGAACAAGTCGTTATTGGATGACGATTAAAATTGCTTACAACAGACTCCCTCGAGGCTTTAAATGGTTAATACTGTTGCCATGCCTTGTGCGCTTGTGGGGACCAACTATTATCAGGGATTTTTTCCGTGGAAAACCTTTTTTTGCTTGGCGGAATTATGCTAATGTACGAGGAATGTCCCCTTGGCGGGATGTAGTGGATTGGGTGGGAGGCTATCCTTTTGAGGTGGCCAAACCTGAGGATATTTTTGATTTTTATCGTAAACGGGGTTTCGAACTTATCAAACTTAGAACCTGTGCCGGAGGACATGGCTGCAATGAATATGTATTTTGTTTCCCGAAGCTTACATTATAGCAGAAGGGATTGCCGAGTTAAGGCTTTGGACAATGGTAGTTAAAGAACAAGAGAGGCAGAAAGTCAATATCTCTTCAAAAAGACAGAATATCCTTTTTGTAATCGGATCGCTGGAAATTGGAGGAGCCGAGAGACAGATGGCTACCCTTGTTAAACGGATTCATAATCGTGCCTACTTTTGCCATGTTTTTTCTCTCCAATTGGATGGGATTTTAAAAGCCGATCTTGCTGATGTGGGAGTGCCCGTCTATTCTGGCGGATTGAAAAAAGGAGATTTGTCAAAAGCCCCCTGGAAACTTATTTCTGCACAATGGAAACTCATAAGAACAATTCAACAACTAAGACCGATTATAGTGCATTCCTTTTTACCTTTGGTGACTTTTATGGGGGCACTTGCCGGCAGGCTTAGTCAGGTTCCTTTGGTGATCACCAGCCGAAGGGCCCTCGGTACTCATCAGGAACGCTTTGCTATTCTACGCCCTGTTGACCTTATGGCAAATTTTCTCAGTCACAGTGTGACTGTAAATTCCAAAGCTGTTTTAAGTGATGTGATCAAACGTGACAAAGTCAAACCTGACAAATTGGTTTTGATTTACAATGGGATCAATTCCGTTCCTTTTGAGGTCGCTTCTCGAATAAGGGATAAACTCCGTGGAGAAATGGGTTTAACAGGTTCTGATAAGGTGATAATAGTTGTAGCAAATCTCATACCATATAAAGGACATTTCGATTTTCTAAAAGCTGCACGCATTGTGTCTGATCACATTCCAACCGCTTTGTTTTGGTTGGTTGGTGATGATCGAGGCATCCAGAATGATCTTGAGCACGCGGCTTCAATTTTTGGAATTCATGAAAGGGTGAGGTTTATGGGGCAACGATGTGATATTAATAACCTGCTGGCTGTAAGCGATCTCGCAGCTCTTCCTTCCCATGAAGAGGGATTTTCCAACGTTATTCTTGAATCTATGGCTGCGGGGCTTCCAGTTGTTGCCACTAGCGTTGGAGGTAATCCAGAGGCAGTTGTGGATGGCACAACAGGTTGGCTAGTACCTCCACGAAATCCTGCGGTTATGGCCGAAAAAATTGTTGACCTCCTTGGTGATCCTCAAAGAGCTATATCTTGGGGGAAGCGGGGCAGAAGAAGAGTAAAAGAACTATTTTCTGTGGAAAGAATGGTGGAATCCTATGTGAGATTGTATGAGGGGAGAGGAGCCAGTTAATTATGTGTGGTCTGGTTGGCTTTAGATCGGTAAAATATTATTATGAATTTTCTAAAGATTTAGACAGATCTGTTTCCTGTCTTTCTCACCGTGGCCCGGATGATTCGGGCTTTTTTTATGATGATGGGATGGGTATTGGACTTGCTCACCGCAGATTATCAATTATAGATCTTTCCAGCGCCGGCCGTCAACCCATGACAAGTAATGATGTTTCCATTATATATAACGGTGAAATATACAATTTTAAAGAAATAAGAAAAACCCTTGAAGAATATGGGCATAAATTTAAAAGTAATACCGATACTGAGGTTGTACTGAAATCATATTTGCAATGGGGAGTTGACTGCCTCAAAAAATTTATTGGTATGTTTGCTTTTGCAATATGGGACGGCAGAATAAATCGCCTTTTTTTAGCAAGAGATAGAATAGGAATAAAACCGCTTTATTATCATTTCAGCAATGGCACTTTTTTATTTGCTTCGGAATTAAAGGCTTTCATGGCCTTCAGTATATTTAATAAGGATATTGATCCTGATTCCATTCCTCTTTTTTTGCATTACCAGTATATTCCGGCTCCAGGAACTATTTTTAAAAATACTTTTAAGTTGCTGCCAGGCCATTTCCTAATTTATGAGAACAATACTATAAAAACCAATAGTTATTGGCAGTACCCTGATGTTAAAGGTGAACTAAATAATTTTGAGCTTAATGAAGAAGAAAAATTACAGCAACTTGATGATATCCTTACTCAGGCTGTTTCAGACAGAATGATAAGTGACGTGCCGCTGGGTGCTTTACTTAGCGGAGGAATTGATTCTTCGATTGTCGTTGCTCTGATGCAAAAAGTAAATTCATCTCCTGTTCGTACATTCAGCATTGGTTTTAAAGAGAAAGGATATAATGAGGCTAAGTGGGCAGCTAAAGTTGCAAGGCATCTGGGTACAGATCACACAGAACTTTATGTGACACCAAAGGAGGCTACTGAAGTTATTCCAATGCTTCCGGGAATGTATGATGAACCTTTTGCTGATTCATCTGCGATTCCTACTTTTTTAGTCAGCAAGCTTACACGTTCGCATGTAACTGTAGCTCTGTCCGGAGATGGCGGGGATGAGCAATTCGCAGGCTACGTGCGTTACTGGAGTACTAAATCCATTGCAAGAGGATTGCAATATTTCCCGGTGCCGGTCAGGGGATTTATTTCCGATCTTTTAAAGTCTATTCCATTGAGCTGGATAGAGTCATGCTACCTGCCTTTCAGGGGGATTTTGCCCCAACAATTTAGAGTAGCTAATTTCCCTGATAAGTGGCAAAAACTGATTAGCTTAATGCGCCAGACCCAAATCTCTGAGCTTTACAGAAGGACCATATGCCTGTGGTCTGAAAACGAATTGCTGGATTTAATAGGGGCTCGGCTTCCAGGGAGTCAATATGAAAACACCTTTAGAGAAACCGAGGGACAACAGATTATTTCCAGGCTTATGAGGGTTGATCAAAAGACATATCTGCCTGATGCAATGTTAACAAAAGTTGACAGAGCCAGCATGGCTGCAAGCCTTGAGGTTCGCGTGCCGCTACTTGATCATCGGGTTATGGAATATGCTGCATCATTACCGGAAAATTTGAAATACAGAAATGGTACAGGCAAGTATATTCTTAAAAAGCTGCTGGCTAAATATGTACCAGGAGAATTATTTGAAAGACCCAAGATGGGATTTGGAGTTCCAATAGATCTCTGGTTGCGTAAAGAGCTGAAAGACCTTCTTTTAGATTATCTTTCTTCTGAGCGTTTAAAAAAAGAAGGTTTATTTGATCATGTGATAGTTGAGAAAAAGATTAAAGAACACATGTCCGGCAGAGTCAATCGGCAATATCAGCTTTGGGCGCTTTTGATGTGGGAGATGTGGAGAGAACAATGGCTATAACCCTGAACCGTGAACCTTGGAACTTTGAACCTGAGTAGTTACTATTTCTTTTTCATATACCTGATAATTTTTCTTAGCATTGTATCAAAATCAGTCTTTGGCTCAAAACCTATAAGTTTGTTGATTTTTTCTGTACCCGGTACTCTGCGCTGCATATCTTCAAAATCTTTTCCAAATGCCTCATCATAGGGAATAAATTTGATAGTTGATTTAGAGCCTGTTTCTTTTATTATTCTCTTCGCAAGATCGATAATCGAAATTTCCTCAGTTCCACCTACGTTGAATACTTCTCCGACAGCACCATCGTTCTCCACGAGAGCCATGAGTGCTTCAACTACATCTTTAACATATGTGAATGTTCGAGTCTGATTTCCATCACCATAGACTGTTAATGGCTCGTTTTTTAAAGCCTGTGAAACAAATCTTGGGATAACCATTCCATATGCACCGGTCTGTTTTGGGCCTACAGTATTAAATAGACGGGTTATAATTACCTGCAATCCGGTTGTTCTATAATATGCGAGTGCTGTAAATTCATCCATAAGTTTTGTAGCTGCATAACTCCATCTGAATTTACTTGAAGGACCGTATATTATATTGTCTGTTTCAACTAATGGAGCATGAAGATGCTTGCCATATACTTCTGATGTTGATGCTATAAGAATCTTTTTCTTAAATTTGTCACACAGTTCAAGAACTTTTTCTGTTCCCTGGATATTAGTTTTTATTGATTCAAGAGGATTGTTAAGTATATATTGCACTCCGACTGCGGCGGCTAAATGAAAAACAATGTCACATGTGCCTGTAAGCTCAAGCATTGCATTATGGTTTAGAATTGTATCAATATGGATGAATAGTTTGTTTTTGAAACGTTCATTTTCTTTAAGTTCTTTTATATTATATAGAGATCCGGTTGAAAGATCGTCGATAATATATACTTCATCTCCTCTTTCAAGATACGCTTCAGCAAGATGAGAACCGATAAATCCTGCGCCACCTGTGATAAGAACTCTCATGAATATATCTCCTTGGTAAAAAAATAGGTAACCGTTCACAGTTGTCGGTTCACGGTTAGAGAGCGATGAAGTCAGAAAACACCTTAACCTCACATAAAATATAAACTTTAGTTCTCACACTTGCCTGCCGCTGGCAGGACTGAATCTTTGGCTTATACGTTTTGATCAACAGTGAACCGTGAACCTACAACCTGAGTAGTTACATATATTATAATAATTAGTTAGGCAATCTAAAATATAGAAAATCAAAAGGAACATCTCAATTTAAAATAACTACAATGTTTTTTAACGATATCCCAGCATTATACTTTACCACCTTTTTATCATTTTTTTTATGTCTGGCATTAACACCGGTTGTCAGGCTTGTTGCGATTAAAAAAGGGTGGATTGCTTATCCTACAAAAGATCGCTGGCATAAGAAACCAACCGCTCTTTTGGGTGGCGTTGCCATATACCTTGGCATAGCAATACCACTTTTTTTTATTGCAGATTTTTCCTCAATTCTACCCCACATCATAAGAACATCAGACCACATAGCTTTGCCTTCAATAGGTGCGGTTATCTGGATTGGGATGACCCTTCTTTTTTTTCTTGGATTACTAGATGATTTTATTCATATTAAACCTCAGACAAAACTGGTGGGACAGATACTTGTGGCTTCAATGGTTACATTTTTAGGATTTCGTCTTCACTGGTTTTCATCCCTTACTGTGGATACTACTTTAACTATAGTGTGGATCGTTGGTATAATAAATGCCTTTAATCTGATTGATAATATGGACGGCCTTTGTGCGGGTACAGGCTTTATTGCCGCTTCTTATCTGGCATTATTATATGCAGGGATACTGCCGGAAGCCACTCTTGTATCTGTAATAATTGCAGGGGCATTGGCTGCTTTTCTGTTTTACAACTTTAATCCCGCATCAATTTTTATGGGAGACTGCGGAAGTCTTTTTATTGGCTTTATATTATCCATGCTGTGTCTTTACTATCCGGAAGCAGGCGCAGCCAATGTAATGTCATTATATGCTGTTCCAATAATGATCCTCATGGTTCCCATTCTGGACACTTCCATGGTTACATTAATTAGAATCTTGAGCGGCCGCAAGGCTTCTGTGGGAGGAAAGGATCATACATCACATCGTCTGGTTATCATGGGGCTAAGTGAAAAAGGTGCAGTACTGTTCTTATATGGAATCGGCGCTATATCAGGCATGGCGGCATTGTTTGTAAACAAAAGTGATACATTAACATCTCCGGCAGTAATTATTCCGCTGGCTCTGTCAATTATTTTGATGGGAATTTACCTGTCCCAGATTCGCATATATCCTGAAAAGGAATTTTCAGCTTTACGTGGAAAATCTTATACTCCTATATTAATCGAGTTGACCTATAAGCGGCAGCTTATGCTGGTGATACTTGATTTCTGTTTGATAGCATTTGCATATTATCTTTCTTACCGTTTACGTTTTGATGCCAATGAGTTTCCTGTTTATTTCAAAATATTCCTGCATTCGCTTCCAGCAGTAATTGCTTGTAAGTTCGTGGCTTTTTTTGTTGTTGGAATTTACAGGGGGGTCTGGGGTTATATGAGCACAAATGATGTCTTAGTATATTTAAAGGCTTCTGCTTTAGCTACTATTCTCTCAGTTGTTACAGTAACATATATTTACAGATTTGAAGCTTTTTCTAAAGGAATTTTTGTAATAGACTGGTTTTTAACTACCGGACTCCTCCTTGGCAGCCGGGTTTCTTTCATGGTTTTTAGCGATACGATGAAGAGAAAAACCCTTGCCGGTAAAACAGTTTTAATTTACGGCGCCGGCAGGGGAGGGGAGATCCTGTTGCGTGAAATATTAAATAACAAAAGACTTAAAATTAAACCGGTCGGTTTTATTGATGATGATAAATTAAAAACTGGAAAAACACTTCAGGGCTATCCGATTCTTGGGGTGTTTAAAGACATTAAATCTCATCTTGATAAATATAAAATAAGCGGAATGCTGATATCTTTTAATAATAAAGATCCGCAAAAACTTAAAGCTATTAAGGAGGTTTGTAAGGCAAACGACCTGTTTTTGAAACAGTTTTCCGTTCATCTGGAAGATATAGACCTTGAGATATAACAAGCTCATGGCTGATGGCTCTTAAGCTCATAAAAAGGCATAACCACTTAACAGGTATAACATATAGACTGATGTCCCGCCTGTGGCCGGAGGCAAAAGGGGAGATTTTCAATGGTCTCTCTTCAAAACCGTGGATATGGGAGTTTCCCTGACGCGGTTTTTTTATTTTTTTTTTGACGGATGCTCGTTGACATTTTTATGATGCTTATATATGAGGAGCTTGAACAGTTTCTGGATTCGCCTCGAGTTTTTCTCTATTCAATCAATGAAGATACTGCTGAATTTTATAGCACTATTTTAAACGAACTAAGAAGAATAGACAGACCTGTTCCGACCAATGATATTTGGATAGCATCTGTGGCCTTTCAACATGGACTAAGAATATTTACCAGAGACAGCCATTTCACATATATTCCCGGGTTGGTTGTGGTTTCCTGAGGTCTGACATGAAGAATCAGAGCATTTTGAAAATTGAAAAGCTTTTAAAAAAAGGTGTTAACATACCCAATCCTGATAGTGTTGAAATCGGCAGCAAAGTAGATACAGACAGAATTTCCGGTGAGGGTGTTGTTATTTATTCGGGGTGTAAAATTTTTGGTGGTTCTACCCTGATTTTAAAGAATACAAGGCTGGGATATGAAAGCCCTGTAACAATTGAAAACTGCCAGATTGGTACAAATGTTGACCTTAAAGGAGGTTTTTTAAAAGAGGCTGTCTTGCTTGATAGGGTAAGCATAGGTTGTGGCTCACATATAAGAGAAGGCACAATCCTTGAAGAAGAAGCAAGCATTGCTCATACAGTTGGGTTGAAACACACTATACTTTTACCTTTTGTTACCCTGGGCAGCTTAATTAACTTTTGTGACTGCTTTATGTCGGGCGGAACAAGTAAAAAAGACCATAGTGAAGTCGGAAGCTCCTATATTCATTTTAATTATACGCCGAATCAGGATAAAGCTACTGCATCTCTTATCGGTGATGTGCCCAATGGAGTTATGCTTAACCAGCGGCCGATATTTCTGGGAGGGCAGGGGGGGGCTTGTAGGACCTTGTCGTCTCGCCTTTGGTACTGTAATCGCAGCCGGCTCAATTTACAGGAAAAATGAATTAAGACAGGGACGTCTCATTTTTGAAGGATTGGGGAAAAGCGGAAATATTGCTTTTACCTCAGGCATGTTTCGAAGTTTAAAAAGGATAATGGCCAACAATATAATCTATATTGCAAACCTTATAGCACTTATGCAGTGGTATCTGCATGTTCGTTCAAGGTTTATTTCAGATAATTTTTCCGATGTCCTTTTTGATGGCCTTAAAGAAAAACTTAATATGGCAATTGATGAAAGGATAAAAAAGTTAAAGGACTTCTGTAAAAATCAATCTGATTTTTCTGGGCCTGATTTTCATGAAATAGAGGAATTTTTCAATAAAATGCGTTTAAATGAAGGTGACAGAAGTTTAAGAGATATTTTTCTAAAACATATTGATTCAGGCATACAAAAGTCGGGTATGAATTACATCTCAGTAATAAAGGGGCTTGAGAATAAAAGCTCTGAGCTTGGGACAAAATGGCTTCAGGAGATAGTTGATAGAGTAACTGAAGGGATACTTCATATCAGCTTGAAATAATTCTAAGAGTTTAGCTTTTTGGTAACCGTTCACGGCTTGAAATTGGAAATTGGAAAGTAAAAATTAGGGAGAGATTAAATTGGAAATTGGAAATTAGGAAGAACATTACAAAAGCATGAAGGCCAAATTTCTAATTTCTAATTTCTAATTTCAATGTTCTGTGAACGCTTACAGGAATACTTAATCATATAAGCTTTAACTAATTTAAAATATTAGCAATAGTTCACCGCAGAGGCGCAGAGGACGCAAGGTTTATCTTTATAAAGAAAGTAGGAAGAAATTTATGGGCAAACTATTTGGTACCGACGGAATAAGGGGCCTGGCTAATGAATATCCAATGACTTCTGAAATGGCCATGAAAGTCGGCAGGGCAGTTGCATATTTTTTTAATAGAAAAGAAAAGGGCAGACCAAAGATAATTATAGGAAAAGATACAAGAATATCCGGTTATATGCTGGAATATGCCCTGGTATCGGGAATTTGTTCCATGGGTGCAGATGCATACCTTGCAGGTGTCCTTCCAACTCCGGGAATTGCATATATAACAGCTTCAACTGATGCTGATGCCGGTATCGTTATCTCTGCATCTCACAATCCATTTTACGATAATGGAATTAAGATATTTAAGAAAGACGGTTTCAAGCTTTCAGATGAAAAAGAGGCTGAAATTGAAAAAATACTGTTGAGTGACGAAATATCTTCAATTTGCAGAAAGGTACGGATGACAGGTGGAGTGTCTATAATAGATGATGCAGAGCAGAACTATATGGATTTTCTTTTGAGTAAAGTACCGGAGAATTTCTGTCAGGGGATGAAAATCGTTATTGATTGTTCAAATGGAGCAACTTACAAGGTTGCTCCTGAATTGTTTGCCAGGGTCGGGGCAGAAGTTGAAACACTTTTTAATGATCCTGATGGAAGGAATATAAATGAAAACTGTGGTTCACAGCACACCTCGGAATTGAGAAAAATCGTTTTAGAAAAAAACGCCGATATTGGTCTTGCCTTTGATGGAGATGGTGACAGGCTTATTGCTGTTGATGAAGATGGCAATATTATAACCGGCGATCAGATTCTTGCCATATGTGCAAAAAGCATGAAAAAGAAAGACCAGCTTAAAAGTAATACAGTGGTCAGTACAGTGATGAGCAATATGGGGCTTGGTATTGCATTAGAAGATATGGGCATTAAACATATTAAGACAAAAGTTGGAGATCGATATGTTTTGGAGCGCATGATTCATTCCGGGGCTGTTCTTGGAGGCGAAGATTCAGGCCATATGATTTTTTGGGATCACCAGACAACAGGTGACGGTATTCTTACTGCTTTAAAATTAATTGAGGCCTTAAAAAATGATTTTAAGCCCCTGTCTGAACTCGTCAAAATTATGAATGTGTTTCCTCAGGTACTTATCAACGTTGAGGTTAAAAACAAGCCTGACATTTCATCTGTTCCGCAGATTACTGAGGCAATAAGGGCAGCAGAGAAAAATTTAGCAGGAAAGGGAAGGGTGCTTGTACGTTATTCCGGTACACGGCCCCTCTGCCGTGTAATGGTAGAGGGACCTACCCGAAAAATAACCGAGAAATATTGTCAGGAAATAGCCGATAAAGTAAAGGAGCAGATAGGATAATTAGGGCTTGTTTCTAACTTCGGCCACTACCCTAAATTGAAGATTGTATATTGAAAATTGAAGGAATTCTGTTAATTTTATATGAATTAATGGAGCGAAGCGATTTCTACAAATATACAATATACAATCTTCAATTTTAACTATGATTAGGTATAGTTCACAAATAGCATGCACATCTGTTATTGGCCGAAGTTAGAACCAAGCCCGATAGTTAAATTATCTTCTGTCCCCAAGTATTCTCAGCAACATAAGGAAAAGATTTATAAAATCAAGATATAATGTAAGTGCCCCTAAAATTGCACCTTTTCTAACAACCCCGGCGTCAACTCCGGCCGGCTGGGAAAGCGCCATGCGTTTCAGCTTCTGTGTATCATAGGCGGTCAACCCAACAAAAACTAACACGCCGATATAACTTATTATCATACTCATCCCGGAACTTCGGATAAAAAGGTTAACAACAGAAGCAATTATAATCCCTATAAGCCCCATGGCCATGAATCCACCAAGTGAGGTCAGGTCACGTTTGGTTATCATTCCATAAACACTGCAAGTAATAAAAGTTGCAGAGCATATAAAGAATGTAGAAGTTATAGATGAGCTGGTATATACAAGAAAAACAAAAGAAAGAGTAGCTCCGTTTAATGCGGAATAAATAACGAACATAGCTGTTGCAGTTGAAGCCTGTATTTTTTGCACTCTTGCGCTAAGGTAAAAAACAAGGCCAAGTTCGGCTATAATCAGGCCAAAAAATACAAGTTTATTTCCGAATATGAGATTAGATAAGGTCTGGTTATTTGATACATAAAATGCGACAAAACCGGTAAGTCCAAGGCCAATGGCCATCCAGTTGTAAACGCTGCGGATAAATTCATTAACCATTATATTGGTTTGCGGTTTGCTATATGGAATAGAATTTTGCATGTTACCTCCTAAACACGGTTAACAGCTTACGGTTAACGGTTTACAGTTTAAAAAAAATTGTGAATTGTTAACAGTGAACGATTACACTTATTTTATTATAATAACACATCTTGAGTTATTTTCAAGAAATATGTTTATTTAAAGTATACCATTATAGATATATTAATAACTAACTTAAATAGTACGATAATTTATTTTTTATATCCTGACCATCCTGTTAATCCTGTCAAAAAAAGTCTGCTATATGAAACCGGTTCAATTATATAAAAACCTTTGTGAACTCGCAGAAAAACTTGACATTGAGGTGTCAGAGCAAAACCTGCAAAAAGTGGGAGTTAGAGCGAAAAGCGGGTTTTGCAAGGTAAAAGGCAAGAATCTTTTTATCATGGACAAAAATATATCCGTTCAGAAAAAAATTAGAATTCTTGCAGAGTTCTTAGGCAAAATGCCGCACGAAAATATATATGTCATGCCGGCTGTTCGCGATATTCTTGGTACGCAAAAGTAATTTCGACAGGATTAACAGGATATTCTGGATTAAAATATCAAAACTCATCCTGTAAATCCTCATCAAAATCCCTGTTTTTTTACTTGAAACAAAATCTTGTTTATCCTGTTATCCTGTCAGAATTTTTTTAAAAGGGTATAGTGTATGGATTGTTGCATATATATTCGGCTTTTTGGTGAAAGTTTACATAATATACCTTATCAGACGTTGTTGAAATCCATTTAAGACCCCTCTCAAGTAGAAAACACGAAAATCTGTGTGATTTGTAGATTAAAAACATTGAATGAAATTCTTATCTGTGATAATTTTAAATTCAGGATTAACGGGCAGATATCCTGATCATCCTGTCAAAAAGATGTGAGGATTTGTGAAAACGCTATTAGCTCTTAGCTAAATGTGTTATATGTTTGATTTTTTAAACTAAAGGATAATGGCTAAAGGCTAAAAATCTTCGATTTGAGAATAGCATCCAACTGACTATAATTTCAGGCGTTTTGAGTTTCCGCCCAGCACTAATTAAACGTAATTATCTGTATGAGCCAGAATACAAGAAAAATATATACGGTCTCTGAGTTAACATCAGAACTTAAAACATTACTTGAAGAAAGCTTTCCTTTTGTATGGATATCAGGCGAAATATCGAATTTAAGCACACCTGTTTCCGGGCATTTTTATTTTACATTAAAAGATGAAAATGCCCAGATAAGAGCCGTGATGTTTCGTGGCCAGAACAAAAAACTAAAATTTATACTTGAAGATGGCTTGAGCATTATTGGATTGGGCCGGATAAATCTTTATGAACCTCGTGGAAATTATCAAATTATATTTGAATATATTGAGCCAAAAGGTATTGGCGCTTTACAGCTTGGTTTTGAAAAGCTAAAAAAATGTCTTTCCGGGGAGGGCCTTTTTGACGATAAATATAAAAGCCCCCTTCCCTTTTTGCCAAATAAAATTTGTATAATAACATCTCCAAGCGGCGCTGTAATTCATGATATTATAGATATTATTCACAGGCGCTTCTATAATATTCCCATTGAAATCATACCTGTTAAAGTTCAAGGTGATGGTGCTGTTCAGGAAATTGTTTCAGCTTTTGATATTATAAACAAACTTGCTGAATCCGATGGAGGTGCTGAAGTGGTAATTCTTGCACGGGGTGGCGGCTCCATAGAAGATCTTGCTGCATTTAATTCTGAGGAAGTTGCGAGAGCTATATTTGCATCAAAGATTCCTGTAATTTCTGCTGTTGGACATGAGACCGATTATACAATATCTGATTTTGTTGCTGATCTTAGAGCGCCGACTCCTTCTGCTGCAGCCGAGCTTGTTGTTCCGGTTAAAAATGAACTCAAAAATAGATGCGATGAAATGTTTAAAAATTTAATCGCAAGAATATATAATAATATTGACAAGTTCAATAGCAGTTTAAACGAACTGAATAATCGCCTTGTTGATCCAGGAAAAAATATTTATGATTTAAGACTAAGAATTGATGATTATATAAACAGGTTATTAAAATCCATATATAATATTATAGATAAACGGCGCTCTCAGCTTATATGGATGTCCAGAAGTTTATATGCAAATAGTCCTTATAAACATATCGATAATCTTAATGTAACGCTTAAACGATTAAATAACAACCTTCTGTCATCTATAGATATATATATACAAAACATGCGTTCCATGACAATTGTTCTTGCTTCAAGGCTGAATGATTTAAGTCCTGTTGCTATACTGGATCGTGGTTATAGTATAACGAGAACTATTCCTGATGCAATCGTTGTAAAAGATCCAAAAACAGTAAAATCAGGTCAGGAGCTTGAGGTAATGTTAGCTAAAGGTTCTTTAATTTGTCGTGTAGAAGGAAAATCATATAATGGCCAAGATAAGTTTTGAAAAATCTTTAAAACAGCTTGAGCAGATAGTTCAGGAGCTTGAATCCGGAAATCTGCCCCTTGAGAAAGCTATAAAAAAATTTGAAGAAGGCGTTAAGCTTTCAAAATTTTGTTCTGAAAAACTGGATGAAACTGAAAAAAAGATTAATGTTTTATTGCATGATAATAAGGGCAATATCGCTGAGGAACCTTTCATGCCTGAGAATGAATCAAAAAATGATTAAAAATCCGGCATCGAGTTTTGATCTGAATTCATACCTTATTTTAAAGCGTAACAAAGTTAATGCTTTTATTAATGAGATTCTGAATAATGCTGCAAATTCCAGCCGTATTGTTCAAGCAATGCATTATTCTCTTATGGCCGGCGGAAAGCGGGTAAGGCCTATCCTGTGTATTGCCGCATCAGAAGCTGTTGGAGGAAATGCAGATGATGTTTTGCCGGCAGCTTGCGCTCTTGAAATGGTCCACACCTATTCTCTAATCCATGATGATCTGCCCGCAATGGACAATGATGATCTGCGAAGGGGAAAGCCCACGTGTCACAAGGCATTTGATGAGGCTACAGCTATTCTCGCAGGTGACGCACTTCTTACTTTGGCCTTCCGGATTCTTTCATCAATTAATTTAATTAATGAAAATAATTCATCAAACCGGCTGAGAATTATAGATAAAATTTCATTTGCTGCTGGACACAACGGCATGATAGAGGGGCAGATGAGAGATATAGCATCAGAAGGTACTCTGCTTTCTCTAAAAGAACTTGAAGATATGCATTCCCTGAAAACAGGAGCCCTTATTGAAGCTTCAATATTTTCCGGCGCCCTGTTAGGCGGTGGAAGTCCGAAGCAGATTGATCAGCTTGAAATTTATGCAAAGAATATAGGTCTTGCATTTCAGGTTACTGATGACATTCTTAATATCGAAGGCGATCCTGCTGTTATGGGAAAGGCAGCAGGCACTGATAATGCCCGTGGGAAAAGCACATATCCGTCTATAATGGGGTTAAACAAATCCAAAGAATTTGCAAAAAAACTTGTACATAATGCCTTGCAGGCTCTTGATGATTTTGATAATAATTCCGATTCTCTCAGGGCTATCGGATATTATATAATTGAAAGGAAGAAATAAAAGTAAAAGTTTACCACGGAACAACACAGAGTTTCACTGAAAATTGTGAACAATGAGTAAGTGTAACTACTCGGGTTCACAGTTCAAGGGTTCACGGTTCAAGGTTAGAAAGCGATAAAAACTGAACATAAGGCGACCAACCGTGAACCTAATAACCTGAATAGTTACGACAATTCAGTGTAATTCCGTGAAAATCCGTGGTAAACTTTTACAAATTTAGAATAAAGAGGTGTTGTACTTGAGTTTATTAGAAAAAATTAATTTTCCTTCAGACCTAAAGAGTCTTTCACGGTCGGATCTCCCTGTTCTTGCTGCGGAAATACGCGATCTTATAGTTGATGTTGTGTCTAAAAATGGCGGGCACCTTGCGTCAAGCTTGGGTGCTGTTGAGCTTGCTATTGCAATCCATTATGTTTTTGATGCTCCTGATGATAAGATAGTCTGGGACGTAGGTCACCAGGCTTATGCCCACAAACTCATTACAGGACGCAGAGAACAGTTCCATACACTTAGACAATACCAGGGAATATGCGGGTTTACACGCATGAGTGAAAGCCCTTACGATGCATTTTCAACTGGACACAGCAGCACATCAATATCTGCAAGCCTTGGCATGGCATGCGCCAAACGTTTAAAAAACGATAAATCAAAAGTTGTAGCAGTTATAGGAGATGGTTCCATGACTGCCGGGCTGGCTTTCGAAGGACTAAATCAGGCTGGAGACATACATAAGGATCTTATTGTTATTTTTAATGACAACAATATGTCAATTGCCCGTAATGTCGGCGCTGTATCATCACTTTTGAGCAGAACTTTTTCTGCAAAATATATGCAGGATTTTAAAAAAGAGCTGGGCGATTTTCTTAAATCATTACCCAAAATCGGTGGTGATGTATATAAATTTGCAAAGCGTTCAGAGGAATCTTTAAAGAATTTGATAACTCCCGGAATACTGTTTGAAGCATTCAACTTTGAATATTTTGGCCCCATAAATGGTCACAAGCTTAATCACCTTATAGATATACTTAATAATATCAAATATCTTAAAGAACCTGTTCTTCTTCACGTTACTACAAAAAAGGGGAAGGGATATCCTCCTGCTGAAAAAAATCCAGTCTATTTTCATGGTGTTGGAAGTTTCGAGGTTAAAACGGGCAATTGTATTAAGGAAAAAGGCCCTGTTCCTTCCTATACAGAAGTATTTGGTAATACCATGGTGGAACTGGCCGGAAAAGATGATAAAATCATTGCTGTAACTGCTGCTATGCCTGAAGGAACCGGACTGTCTAAATTTGCAGAGACATATCCGGAAAGGTTTTTTGATGTCGGGATTGCTGAACAGCATGGTGTTACTTTTGCTGCAGGTCTGGCTGCAGAGGGATTAAAACCTGTAGTGGCAATATATTCTACTTTTTTGCAGCGAGCATATGACCAGATATTGCATGATGTATGTATAGAAGCGCTTCCGGTGATTTTTGCGGTTGATCGAGGAGGTATTGTCGGCGATGATGGAGCTACACATAATGGTTTATTCGATTTGTCTTATCTCAGAAGCCTCCCTAATATGGTAGTGATGGCCCCAAAAGATGAAAATGAATTGCGTCGAATGCTTGTAACTTCTCTGAGCCATAATGGACCAATTGCCTTTCGTTATCCGCGTGGAAGAGGGACAGGCGTAAATATTTCAGAGGATATTGTCCCTTTGCCGATTGGTAAGGGAGAAGTTCTTAAAGAAGGTGATGACATACTTATACTGGCTATAGGCAGACCTGTATGTGAAGCTCTTTCTGCGCATTCAAAGTTGGCTGAGGAACATAATATATCATCTACTGTTGTAAACTGTCGTTTTGTAAAGCCTTTTGATGGTGAATTAATAACTTCTCTAACAAAAAAAATACCAAGAATAATAACTATTGAAGAAAATGTGCGACAGGGCGGATTCGGAAGCGCGGTCCTTGAATGCCTGAATGATGAAGGAATAACTTCATTTCACCTTAAACGTATAGGCATACCTGATATTTTTGTCGAGCACGGCCCGCAGGAACTTCTCAGATCTAAATATAACATAGATGCATCCTCCATAGTAAATGCCGCCAGGGAACTTATGGATATAGGTTAATAAAAGGTTCACGGTTTTTTTAAATAAATGTAAGCGTTCACGGAACATTGAAATTAGGTAACACTTTAGCTTTTTAAAACGTCAAACTTACGGATTTGTTTTGAACCGCAGAATATCGAACAAGGAATTATGAATGTCGAAGTAAGGTATTCTATCATTTTTACTACTATAAAAGATAGAGCGCAGCGATTCCACAATTCATCATTCGACATTCCTTGTTCGACATTCGACATTAAGCTGATTAGACTGGTTCAACGATTACTTGATATAATTTATGTCACTTTTTTGTATTGCATCTGTCAGGCTGAAGCTCCATGACAGCCTTCAGCCTTCAGCCTTTAACCTATCCACCGAGGATTAAAATTTGAGCCTGACACAAAAATTGGGCAAAAGAGGGGGTTTTGCAAAGGTCTCAAAGAAGGCAAGGCTTGATGTGCTGCTTATTGAAAAAGGATTGATATCAAGTCGTCAACGTGGTCGTGCTCTGATAATGGCAGGCAAGGTTTTTGTAAATGACCAGCGAATAGATAAACCGGGAGTTCTTGTAGATAGAGATGACGATATTGTTCTGAAAGGAACAGATATTCCATATGTCGGCAGGGGTGGTCTTAAACTTGAAGAAGCATTAAAATCTTTTAAAATAAAAGTTGACGGCCTTGTATGTCTTGATGTGGGCGCATCTACCGGCGGATTTACAGACTGTCTGTTGCAACATGGCGCGGCTTGTGTTTTTGCCGTAGATGTCGGATATGGACAACTGGATTGGAAGCTGAGGCAGGATCCAAGAGTCGTTGTTATAGAACGTACGAATATTCGGAATATTTCTACTGATACCCTGCCCCAACTCGTTGATTTCATTACTATAGACGTTTCCTTTATTTCCCTCAAAATTGTTGTACCTTCAGTAATTAAGTTTTTAAAACAAGATTCCAGAATTATTGCGCTGATAAAACCACAGTTTGAAGTTGGTAAGGGCAAGGTCGGAAAAGGCGGTGTGGTGCGCGATTCTAATCTTCACAATGAAGTTATAAAGGATCTCTCGGAATTTTTTACTAAAACAGGTCTGAAATGCGAGCCAGTCATTCCTTCGTCAGTTCTTGGTTCCAAGGGAAACAAGGAGTTTTTTATTTTTCTAACACCCGACCCCTGATCTCTGACCCCTGCTTTTTAATCTTGATTTATTTAGGTTAAACATATAAAAGAAATTCTTTGGTTTGATTAAAATAATTCAATCAGAGAGGAGTTTAAATGAGTGAAATGGTTAAACAATTAAGAAATATTGCTTTTGTTGCCCATGGAGGCGCAGGGAAAACTTCTCTGGCAGAAGTCATTCTATATAATGCTGGAGTTATCAAACGATTGGGACGTGTTGAAGACGGCAATACTGTGATGGACTTTGAGCCGGAAGAGCTTAAACGAACAATGAGTTTAAGCACTGGATTTCACCAATACAACTGGAAGAAACAGATAGTAAATATAATTGATACGCCAGGTGATCAGAACTTTTTTTCAGATACTAGAAACTGTATGCAGGCAGCTAATGCGGTTGTTGTCGTTATAGATGCTGTTGATGGTTTGAAAGTTCAGACCGAGATGGCATGGGATTTTGCGGGTGAATTAGATCTGCCTTGCGTTATTTTCATAAATAAACTGGACAGGGAACGGTCGGATTTTTTTCGCACTTTAAAAGATGCTGTAGATACTTTTGAACCAAAGCCGATTATTCTTCAACTTCCAATAGGTGCTGAATCCGAATTTAAAGGAGTTGTCGATCTTGTCGGCATGAAAGCTTATACATATAATACTGAAGGCAAAGCAAAAAAAATTGATATACCATCAGATATGCAGGAGTTGGTGGAGAGTGAACGTGAAGCGCTTGTCGAAAATATTGCTGAGGCTGATGATGAACTCCTCGAAAGGTATCTTGAAGGCGAAACCTTGTCAAATGATGATATTGAGGCGGCTTTAAGAAAAGGAATTTTATCAAGGGCATTTGCACCTGTGCTTTGTGGCTCTGCAATAAAGAATATAGGCATAGATCTTGTTTCAGATTTTATTGTCAATTGTATGCCTTCGCCCCTTGACAGGGGTTCCATAATCGGTACTGATCCATCGGGCGAAAATGAAATCGAATGTCATCCCGACCCTGAGGCACCTTTTTCCGCATTTGTATTTAAGACAGTGACAGATCCATATGCCGGCCGTCTTTCAATATTCAGAATTGTATCAGGTTCGCTTGGATCAGACGGTACTTTCTATAATTCAAACAAAGAGTTAAAAGAAAGATTCAACCAGCTTTTAATGGTTACAGGCAAAGAACAGAAACCAATTAACGAAGCAGGCCCAGGAGCCATTGTTGCTGTAGCCAAACTTAAAAATACCACTACCGGTGATACGCTTTGCAGTGAAAGTAATAAAGTAAAATTCAAATGCGTGGAACCACTTCCAACACTTATTTCGTTTTCTCTTGAATCCAAGACAAAAGGAGATGAAGATAAAGTTTTTATTTCTCTTTCAAAGTTGTTAGAGGAAGATACGGCTTTAAAACTTACCAGGAATTCTGAAACAAAGGAAATCCTCTTATCCGGAAGAGGCCAGGTACATATTGAGGCTACTACTGAAAAGCTTAAAAGAAAGTTTAATGTTGAAGTCCTCTTAAATATTCCGAAAGTTCCCTATAAAGAGACAATCAAAAAAAAGGTGCGTGTTCAGGGAAAACACAAAAAACAGTCAGGCGGACATGGTCAGTATGGCGACTGCTGGATTCAGATGGAACCTTTAGAACGAAGCAAGGGATTTGAATTTGTTAATGCTATCGTTGGTGGCGCAATACCTAAAACTTACATCCCTGCTGTGGAAAAAGGGATACTGGAAGCTTGCCAGAAGGGAGTCCTTGCCGGGTTCCCATTTGTTGATTTCAGGGTTACGCTTGATGATGGATCATATCATGCAGTAGATTCTTCTGAAATGGCTTTTAAGATCGCGGGTTCTCTTGCTTTTAAAAAGGCTGCCGAAGAAGCAAAGCCGGTTCTTCTGGAGCCTGTAATGAAGGTTTCAATAATTACACCCGATGAATTTATGGGAGATATTATGGGTGATCTGAACAGCAGGCGAGGCAGGGTGCTGGGAATGGATACCAAAGGTAAAAATCAGGTCATAAATGCCCACGTGCCTATGGCGGAATTTTTAACTTATGCGCCGGATCTTAATTCTATGACAGGCGGTCGTGGAACATTTTCAATGGAATTATCACATTATGACGAAGTCCCTGCTCAGATATCACAGAAAATTATAGAAGAAATAAACAAAAATAAGGAATGATAGTAACGGTTCACGGTTTTATGTTTTGAGAGGTGCAATACAAAAAAGTGATAAGATATAAGACATTAAATGGGTAGCTTTTTTGAATGTCGAATGTCGAACAGGGAATAATGAATGTCGAAGGAAGGAATTCTGCCATTTGATATAGGTTTTTTAACTCATTCAATTGATCTCGATTTTTGTAACAAGCATAGGTATTGCTAAACAAAACAAAAACAAGACTTCGTAATTCGACATTCCCTGTTCGACATTCGACATTAAATCAGTATATTCAATGGCTAAAGATATTATCATCAATGATGCAACTTTTTTGTATTGCACCCTTTTGAGCAACCGTAAACTGTGAACCGATAACTGTGAACAGTTACACCCCCCCTGCCCTGCTATTCCTATAAATCTGCTGAAGACTCTTTTCTTATCCCTCTTTTTCCCAGGGTTACGTCATTTAAGCTGATAACCTGCTGACTTAACGAGAATTGTTTACTTATGGGATTTTCTATAAATTCGAAACACGAAATCCGAAATCCGAAACAAATACGAATGACCAAAATCCAAAGTTCTAAACGGGTTGAGCCCCGCAGATATTGGATAACTGTCTGAAATGTTTTGGTAATTTGATATTAGGATTTTGATATTGATATTGTTTCGGATTTTGATATTCGGATTTAGCATTTAGGCTTATCGAAAATACTTCTAATTGACTAAGGTGAAATCCACTTTGACGTTTCCCTGCTCTCTTTCCTCTTGCAATGGATTTGTGATACCAGTTATATTAGATAATAGTTCACGGTTGTCGGTTAGCAGTTTTATGTTTTGAACAACCGTAAACTGTGAACCGTGAACCGAAAACCTTCTATACATATTGGAGGTGATATTAAAATGAATCCGATAAATACTATTTTAAAGAATACAAGAATGAGGACTAAGATTCTCGTGGCAACCATAATGGTTGTTGGCTTCTTCATGGGACTAAGTCTCTATAAAAGTCTGGTCATACATAAAGAAACCGCCATGAACCAGGTGGCCAGTTCATCAGACCACCTGCTTGAAAGCATTTATAGTGGAATTAAATTTCCCATGTCAGTGGGCGACTGCAAAACTATCAGAGAACAGATGAAGGACATAAAACACCACATGGAGGGTGTTCAGGTATATATTTCCGACTTTCAAAACATGATTATGTATGCTTCTGAAGACGAGCGAATTTACAAAAGCATGGCAACATACCTTTATGAAAACAAATCGCGTGATGCCCTGGCTGAATCTTTATTGACGGGACAGGCTCCTGATATTTCCTTTTCCGAAACAGAAAACCATACACCATATCTTATTACCATTAAGCCTATCCTTAATGAAAACTCCTGCCGTCATTGCCATGGCTCTACCAGGAAAGTTCTGGGTGCTATGATAATCAAACAGCCTGTAAAAGAAGTGTTTCATGCAATTAGTCATGCCCGTAACAGTCTTATTATTTATTTTACTGCCGCAATCATTGGGGTAATTGTGGTCATAAACTTTTTCTTCTCAAGGCTGGTTACTAAGCGAATCCAGCATCTGAGAGCTAAAACCGGTCAGGTGGCTGGTGGAGATGTCACCGTTGTAGTACATGATGATCATAAAGATTCAATTGGAGGGCTGTCACGCAACTTCAACCTCATGGTAAAAAGCATACGTGACAGGATGGAGTATGCTAACAGCCTCAAACTCGGGATTTCCGATCCCTTCTTTACTGTCGATCCGGAGATGAATGTGGTATTCATTAATGAGGCTGCAGCGCGACTGACAGGCCTGTCCCGTGAAGAGGCAATTGGAATGCCATGCTGTGAAGTCTTCCATAGTTCTGCCTGCGAACAGAAGTGTCCTGTAAAAAGGGCTCTGGAGACCGATGAAGCCACGGTAGGCCAACGGGTAACCCTAAAAAATCGAAAAGGCCGCGAGATCCCGGCGATGTCCAGTTCCGCTCTTCTGAAGGATTCCTCGGGAAAAGTTTTGGGAGGATTTGAGATTCTCCGCGATTTGACTGCCGAAGTGGAAGCGGAAGAGAGG
>Ga0255432_1018_pt1 | contig 38814 bp, 31 predicted proteins | sample ANMaggSeSYBR02I6_FD_182656 | JGI IMG/M metagenome (GOLD analysis project Ga0255432, IMG submission 182656) | Sediment cell enrichment communities from methane seep in Santa Monica Basin, California, United Staets - ANME aggregate JGI... | ecosystem: Environmental > Aquatic > Marine > Cold seeps >...
AAAATTCTGATTGCCAATCGTGGAGAGATAGCAGTCCGTATTCTGAGGGCCTGCCATGAATTAGACATTTCAGTGGCAGTGGTCTATTCTCAGCCTGATCGGGGAGCCCTCCAAGTTCGTTATGCGGATGAGGCTTACTCCTTAGGTTCCGGGCCGAGTAAATATACTTATTTGAACATGGATAAAATAATTGCCATAGCCAAAAAATGCGGAGCTGAGGCGATCCATCCAGGCTATGGATTTCTCTCGGAAAACAGGGATTTTGCGGAAAGATGCCAGAAGGAGGGACTTGTTTTTATCGGCCCCAGTGGAGAAAGCCTCAAGTATATGGGCAGAAAGATTCGAACCCGCGCTTTCATGGATGATGTCCGGATACCGGTTATCCCAGGACACAGCGAGGCTGTGGAGGAGGATGAAAGCAAAGTAGTGGAGATCGCCCGCAAGACAGGATTCCCCATTATGCTTAAAGCCGTGTCCGGGGGCGGCGGCAGGGGTATCCGTCTGGTAAAAAGCGAAGATCAGTTGCGTTCTTCCATCCACGTAGCCAGTTCCGAAGCTATGGCCTCCTTTGGAAGCGGGAGCCTTTATCTTGAAAAGTATATTCCAGGAGCCAGGCATATCGAGCTCCAGATACTGGCAGACAGGCATGGACATGTGGTGCATCTTTGTGAACGGGAATGCTCCATTCAGAGACGGTTTCAAAAAATTTTAGAGGAAAGTCCCTCCCCGTTTCTGGATGATGTCACCCGCCTGCGTATGGCCTCAGCCGCCCTGACCGCGGCCATTGCCCTCAAGTATGAAGGGGCCGGCACCGTGGAATTCCTGGTGGATGAAAACAAGAACTTTTATTTCCTGGAATTGAACGCCCGCCTCCAGGTGGAGCATCCTGTTACGGAAATGGTAACAGGGGTGGACATCGTCAAGGAGCAGATCCGGATTGCCGGCGGGGAACATCTTCAAATAAGGCAGAATGAAATATTGCCGACAGAGTCTTCCATAGTCTGCCGTATCTATGCTGAAGACCCTGAGAATGATTTTTTGCCTTCACCAGGCTGCATCGAACGGATACAGATACCAGGTGGCCCGGGCGTGAGGGTGGACATCGGGGTCTATGAAGGCTTTTCAGTGCCCATTGACTATGATCCGATCGTAGCCAAGGTCATTGTTTGGGATCGCACCAGAGAGGAAGCGATTGTGCGAATGGATCGGGCTCTTAAAGAGTTCGTCATCAAAGGGATCAAAACCAACATCCCATTTCACCGCTGGTTGATCAACCACAAACGCTTTATTGAGAGGGATTTCAATACACAATTTTTAGAAGAAGAATTCTATCCAAAAGCGAGCAGAAAAAGTCGCCGCTACAAAGAAGCAGCTTTGATCATGGGGGCTATCAAGAAAGCAGAGCAGATGAAGAGGCCAGGAAGATTTAAAACAACCCTGGCCATAGCTGAAGATGAATTCCCTGTGCAGGTGGAAAGATCTAAAGAGAATCCGTACATGGTTAATCTTGATGGTAAGGCCTATGACGCGGATGTCTGCGAGATATCCCCTACCCTCTATTCGCTCATTCTTAATGACAAAAGCTTTGAGGTAGATATAACAGATCGAAATGATAGGATGGATATCGTGATTCAGGATGAAATCTATTCCCTCAGGGAATCGAAAACAAAAGGCGCGGCCCTGATCAGCCGTAAGGTTCCAGCCGGGTCCGTTCCTTTGGAAAAGACCGTCACCGCTTATATGCCCGCCATGGTACTGAAGATACTGGTTGTAGATGGGGAATCCGTTAAAAAAGATCAGGTTCTCATGGTGATAGAAGCAATGAAGATGGAGATGGAGATCACCAGCCCGGGTCACGGAGTGGTCAAGAAAATACATATTAAGGAAGAACAGAGCGTAATTCAGGGTGCGCCTCTTGTTACCATTGTGGACATGGCGCAAGGATAGGAAACTTTTGCAGGAAAACTGTCGTTGATACTTGACTTTCTTTCGAATTTGTTTGGGAAACAGTCTTTACATCAGGTTGCAGAAAGGAGGTGAGATACAATAAGCGGTAATGAATCCCTTGGGCAAGCATTGATGCTCAGGCAAAAAAATAATTTCTAATTAAGGAGACAAACGATGAGAACTCTTAGTAGATCAATACTGGTACTGGCATGTCTGCTGTCACTGATAGGTCTGAGTGGCTGCGAACAGGCAGAAGAAGCGAAGAAAGCAATAACAGAGACAGCGGAAGAAGCGAAGAAAGCCGCCGGCGAATTAATGACGGAGACAGTCGATAAAGCACAGGAGAAAATTAAAGAAGTGACAGGCACCGCCGAAGAATCCGAGGGCAAAGCCGAGGAAGAAAAAGAAGAAGCTAAGCCTGCCGAGGAGGAAGATAAGGAAAAAGGCGAATAAACTAATAAATCAAGGAGATAAAACATGAAATGTCCGGTATGTAACGATGTAAACCTTGTAATGTCTGATCGCCAGGGTGTAGAAATAGATTATTGCCCTGAATGTCGTGGCGTTTGGCTGGATCGTGGCGAATTAGACAAAATAATCGACCGCTCCGGCGCACCACCAACGCAACAGAGGTACGAAGAAGGAAAGTCAAAGAAAAAGCGGAAAAATCTTTTGGGTGAGCTGTTTGATTTTTGATTTAATTCAAACGTAAACCTAAAATCAGACCTCGTTAATAATGGTCAATTATGGAGCAATATTTGTAACAAAAAGCTTGGTTTCTATTTTGGAAGTCAGGTTAAATGGTTCAAGGGTTCAGAGGTTGTCAATCCTGAACCTTGAACTTTTAAAGGGTTTGTGAGGTTTAAAGTCTAACAAGCGAGACCTTTGCCGCGACAATTATTCATCTTGCAGTAAAGGTTTTTTGTTTAGGCTACTTATGGTATTGTCCGATTATGACTGCCTTTATGCTCAAAACTGTTAAACAGGCAAAAAAGCTGATAATAGGGGTGGTCGGTTTCACAGTGCTGTTGACCGGCCTGGCAATGCTTGTATTGCCAGGTCCTGCTTTTATAGTGATACCAATTGGATTGGGAATTCTTGCTGTTGAATTTGCCTGGGCAAAGAGATTGTTAAAAAAGGCAAAAAGCAGGTTTAATAAATATAACAAGAAATTCAATCAGAGCAAAGAAGCCGGGTGAAAAAGAAGTCTGATGAGGGAGTATTTGCCCATGGAAAACAAACTATGAGATTAGCGGTAGTTGATACGGAAAGATGTGTAGATTGCCAGAGTTGTATGTTTGCATGTGTAAGGCGGCAGGGTGAAGCAGGGCTGGCCAGGGCCTGTATAGGCGTGAGGTCCATTGGCGGCATGGAACGAGGATTTGTTGTGATAGTTTGTAGGGCCTGTGATGATCCTCCATGTGCAAAAGTATGCCCTACAGGCGCCCTCAAGCCGAGAAAGAAAGGGGGAGTGCGCCTTGACATTGAAAAATGCAACGGATGTGGCCATTGTCGTGATGCTTGCCTTATAGGGGCAATTTTTTGGGATGATGAAATTAATAAACCGATGATCTGTGTTCACTGTGGTTATTGTGTGAAATTCTGTCCTCACGGGGTGTTGAGATTAGAAAAAAGGGAGGCACTCGGACATGCTCAGAGATGATACCCTTGCAAATGTTCTTTATGTCGATCTATCGAAGAAACATTTCTGGATAGAGAAGAGGCAGGATCTTTTTGAAAAGCACATAGGCGGCGCCGGCGTTGCCATCCAGCTTCTCCATGAGGAGTGTCCTGAAGGCTGCGATCCTCTCAGTGCAGAAAACCCAATAATATTCGCTGTAGGTCCCCTGACGGCATTGTTTCCTCTCGCCTCTAAAACCGTGGCCATGTTTAAATCGCCTCACACAGGCAACCTGGGTGAAAGCCATTGCGGGGGACGAAGCGCTGTGGCTATCCGCATGGCGGGATATGGTGCTATTATAATAAAGGGGGCCAGCGATACCCCCCTTTACCTTGCTATTCACGGTAACCGGGTCTATTTCCGGGACGCTTCCTCCCTCTGGGGAATGAGAAGCAGCTTTACCGCTGGGCGTATTATCATGCAAAATGAGCCTGGTGCGGGCTTGAGAACTGTTATGCGCATCGGCAGAGCAGGAGAAAATCTTGTCTCATACGCATGCGTGACTGTAGAAACTTACAGACATTTCGGCAGGCTCGGACTGGGCGCGGTTTTTGGGAGCAAGAAGCTTAAGGCCATTATCATCTCGGGTAAACGTTCTCTTCCTGTAAAAAACGGCAAGCTATATCGAAAGGTGTATGACGAAATTTACCAGGCGGCTGTGAACTCCCCATTAATGAAAAAATATCATGACCTCGGGACAGCCGGGAATATTCTGCCTTTAAATGAAATAGGCGGACTTCCCACGAGAAATCTTAAGGAAGCGAGATTTGAAGGAGCATCTGAGATTTCCGGTGAAACATTTGCAGAACAGTATTTGGGCAGACGGATAGCCTGCTCTCACTGTCCGGTGGGATGTATTCATATTGCCGCTCTAAGAGAACCTCATAAAGATGAAGCGTATTTTTATAAAACCTCTATGATTTCTTATGACTACGAACCTATTTATGCATTAGGCTCCATGTTGGGCGGGTCTGATGCCAAAGGCATCTTAAAGTTGATGGATCGGATAGAAGTATGGGGTCTGGACGTGATGAGTACCGGAGTGATCCTGGCCTGGGCAACCGAGGCCCAGGAACGGGGTATTATCTCCGAGAATGAAACAATGGGCATCAAGCTTAGCTGGGGGGACTACGCCGCATATATCGACGCAGTACGGCTGATCATCGAGCAACCGAATGAATTTTATAAGGCTCTCGCTCGTGGAGTTGAGCATGCGGCCTCCCTATATGGAGGAGAAGATTATGCTCTGGCTTTTGGAGGAAACGAAATGCCGGGATATCATACCGGGCCCGGAGCACATATCGGGGTTTTGGCCGGCGCAAGACACAGTCACCTGGACAATGCCGGCTATAGTGTTGATCAGAAAGCCCTCATTAAAAAACAACTCAGCCCTGAAAAACTTGCTGAAGACTTGCTGGCAGAGGAACACTGGCGTCAGATCCTGTCAGGCCTTGTTATTTGTTTCTTTGCCAGAGGAATATATCAGATAGATACTGTCTTAAAAGCGCTCCATTCAGCGGGTTTTGATCTTGTTCCAGGGGATCTCTATCGTATCGGGGAAGAGATACACAGAGCAAAATACAGGTTCAAGACTCGAGAAGGTTTTTCGCTGGACAACCTGCGCTTGCCCAAACGAATCTTTGAAACGCCTTCGTCCTCCGGCAAACTGGACGAGGAATATGTTCGCAAGACAATTGAACATTTCAAAAAAGCGCTCTTTCAGAAATAAGCCCGAATCGGCCTATGACAGCATGTATCTGGTTCGAGATTACACTCCAATCCAAACCGCATGCGGCGGACTTCTTATGCTGGAAACATTATGTGATATTATTGGAGGAGCTGCCTGAATGAGAGCGCTGTTTGTAACCGACTTGCATGGAAGCAAGTGGAAATATGAGCGGATATTCGAAGCAGCAAAAAACTTTCGGGCAAATGTAGTCATTAATGGCGGTGATATGCTACCCCAGAATGAACCATTTAGACAAGGCGAATTCATTACTGACTATCTTGACAATCACTTTGCTCGATTCAACTCCGCCGGGATCTATTACCTCTGCTACCTGGGAAACGACGACCTTGGAATCTTCGATCAACTCTTTGAGGAAACTTGTAATAAGTATTCCTTCGTAGTTTGCCTGGCACAACGCAAATTTGAAGTCGGAGGTTACGAATTCATAGGTATGAACCGGGTAGTTGATTATCCATTCCGGCTCAAGGACAGATGCAGAATGGATACAGATGACTATATATTCCAGGGGCAGTTCGAAAAGGACTGTTGTCTGCACCAGATGGATTGCAAGAAATAGGGTAGTCTCTACAAAGCAGTGCAGGTTTGAAAATACCGCCCTGTTCCACCTTGTAAACACCCAATTTCACGACATGGTCCGCCAAAACCATGTTATGTAACTTGTTGAAATTATTGACCCGCACTGTTTTGTAGGGACTACCTGAAAATCATTAAAGAGCTTGTGGAGGACGTGAGGTAAAAAATGATGATCAAAAAAAACTGTGTAGTAGGTTTAATTGCCATATTGTTTTTATTGCTTGCTGCCGGCATCTCTTTTGCTAAGGATGCTAATGAGGATGATGATAAAGTAAAGATTGGGGTTCTGGCCATAAGAGGAGCGGAGCTGTGTATTAAAAAATGGTCGCCCACCGCCGAATATCTCACATCTAAGATTCCGGGTAAGACTTTTGTGATTATACCCATCGAGCACGAGCATATTTACTCTTCTGTTGAAAAGGGGAATGTTGATTTTATCCTGGCTAACTCATCCTTCTATGTGGAACTGGAACACCGGTATGGAGTAAACCGTATCGCTACATTGAAAAATCAATGCCTCGATAGCTTTTATACTAAATACTGGGGAGTGATTTTCTGGAAGGCGGATCGGAGTGACATACGACAGCTCAAGGATCTCAAAGGAAAAACCTTCATGGCCGTAGCGGAAAGCTCATTGGGAGGCTGGAGAATGGCATGGCGTGAATTAAAGGAACTAGGGATTGATCCGTACAGCGATTTCAAAGATCTTATATTTATCGGCACACATGATGCTGTCGTTTATGCGGTCAGAGACGGCAAGGTTGATGCCGGAACAGTAAGTGCCAATACATTCATAAGAATGCACGCTGAAGGAAAGATCGATATTCACAACTTTTATGTGTCTCATGAATACGGCGAGAAGACTGTGGATTGCCCGCCATTTCCTCACTCAACTCGAGGATATCCTGAATGGCCACTGGCAGAGCTAAAACATACTTCATATGCATTAGCAAAAAAGGTGGCAATAGCGCTGCTCGAAATGCCCGCAGACTCTCCCGCGGCTATAGCGGCAGAATGTGGAGGTTGGACAATACCTTTGAACTATCAACCGGTGCATGAATGTTTAAGGTATCTAAAGGTCGGTCCTTACGAGTATCTGGGCAAGATAACAATCGCCGATGTTATTAGCAGCTACTGGCATGTGATTTTACTTATCATATTATCATTTCTAATAATGTCTGTTTTTACCTTTACGATCCAAAAACTAAACAGAAAACTTAAAGTATCTCATGTCAGATTACAAGAGGAGTTTGACGTTACAAACCGGATGGCTGCAAAGCTGGAGAGAGATATCAGCGAACGTAAACGGGTTGAAAAAGAGTTAAAAAAGGCCAAGGAGACTGCCGAGGCTGCGACCCAGGCCAAGAGCGAGTTTTTGGCCAACATGAGCCACGAAATCCGGACCCCCATGAATGGAGTAATTACTGCTGTTGACCTTGCGCTCTCCGAGGAACTCTCTCCCAAAGTGAAACATTACATGAAAATAATTCACTCCTCGGGCTATTCACTCCTCGGAATAATTAACGATATTCTCGACTTCTCAAAGATCGAGGCCGACAAACTCAAGCTGGAAAAACGCTCCTTTTGGTTAGACGATGTGCTGTATAGTGTAATGGTCGTTTTTTTACACAAGGCCATCGAGAAGAGGATCGAAATCGTTGTGGATATCGACCCAGATACGCCAAAGGCCCTGATCGGCGATTCCCTGCGCCTTCAGCAAGTTCTCAAAAATCTGGTGGACAACGCGATTAAATTCACGGACAGGGGAGGAGTAATCCTTGTGGGAGTGAAAATTTTCAAAGAATCGTCAGCCCAGGTAATACTGAAATTTTTCGTGAAAGATACAGGCGTGGGAATAGCTCCTGAAGACCTTCCCAAACTCTTTAAACCTTTCAGCCAGACTGATACCTCCACCACACGGAAATACGAGGGCACCGGACTTGGACTATGTATTTGTAAACAACTGGTCAATATGCTGGAGGGCAACATCTGGGTCGAAAGTGAATTGGGAAAAGGGAGTGTTTTCACCTTCACGGCGAGTTTCGGCCGGCAGATCACGCAGCGGCAAAGAAAACTAATCGCCCCTCCGGATATTAAAGGTTTAAATGTGCTGGTCATAGACGATTGCGCGGTCAGCAGAGAGATCATGCAAAAAATGCTCGAATCTTTCGGTTTGAGGGTGGAATCGGTCTCCTCAGGCGAAGAATCGCTGAATATACTTAAAGAGAATCAGGCTCGTAAGGAACCGTTTGAACTGGTCATGATCGATTGGTTAATGCCCGGGCTGGATGGAATCGAGACTTCAAGAAGAATCAGAATGGAACTGAAGCTGACCATCCCGATAATACTGATGACCGCTTTTGGAAAAGAGAATGAAAAGCTGGATGCCGAAAGGGTCGGAATCAATTGTTTCCTCACAAAACCGATATACCAGTCAGAGCTTTTTAACGGTATTATGGATGCCTTTGGAAAAGAGGCGCGGATAACCACAAGACCGGAAACCCCTATCATCACCAAGACATCTATTTACAAAAAGCGCCTGCAGGGAATCCGGATTCTTGTGGCTGAAGACAATATCACGAACCAGGAAATAGCATTGGCGATACTTGAAGGAGCGGGAATTGTCGCCGAAATCGCCGATAATGGAAAAAAGGCGGTCGAGGCTGTTCGAAAAGGTCGCTTCGATGCCGTGCTAATGGATATCCAGATGCCGGAAATGGACGGATATGAAGCAACCAAAGCGATTCGGGAAGCCCCGGAATTTAAATCCCTTCCGATCATCGCCATGACTGCACATGCCATGGAAGGTGATGAGGAGAGGTGCCTGGAAGCCGGAATGGACGGATACGTCTCCAAACCGATCAATCAGGACAAATTGTTCCACACTATATGGAAATCTTTAAAACACACAGGAAGACTGCCGCATACTGGAGAACCGGAAGATATCCTTGAAAAACCGGCAATAAAGACCGGAGAGCTTCCGGCAACACTACCGGGAATCAACATTCAAGATGCCTTAAAGGCGCTGAATATAGGCGCCGATGTTTTTAAGCGAATACTGATAGGATTTCTCAACAACAATAAGGATACCGCAAACAATATAAAGGATGTATTTGAAAAAAAAGATTGGGAATCACTTGTGCATTTGGCTCACAGCCTCAAAGGGAGCGCCGGCAATATCGGAGCCGATGATTTGCAAGAGGCGGCCTTTCAGCTTGAAAAAGCAAGCAGGAAAGGAGCTGTAAATCCACCAGAAAAAAATCTGGTTGACAATGTGGAGACGACGCTGAGCCAGGTGCTGGAATCTTTACATGCTCTTGCTGATACTGAAAAAGGCGAGCCGTTAGATGTTAAAGAGGACACTGTGGATCCGGCACAATTAATACCATTGCTGACACAACTTGCCCATGCCCTTGATCTTGCCGAGCCGGTGGAGATTACAAAGTATATGGATGCGGTCAGGGAACATCTTAACAAATCGATTCTGCAGAATCTTGAAAAACAGGTAAACGACTATAACTACGACGAAGCTCTGGAAATCATTAAAGAGATTAGGAAAAATATAAAAATTCAGTGATGAGTGATGAGTGATGAAATGAATGAAGAGCATGAGGTTAAAATGATGATCAAAAAAACCTGTATAGCCGGTTTAATTGCCATATTGTTTTTATTGCTTGCTGCCGGCATCTCTTTTGCTGATGGTGATGATAAAGTAAAAATCGGGATACTGGCTAAAAGAGTACCTGAGCGGTGCCTGCAAAAATGGTCGCCCACGGCTGAATATCTATCAGCCAGGATTCCGGGTAAGACTTTTGTGATTATACCCATCAAGCACGAGCATATTTACTCTTCTGTTGAAAAGGGGGATGTTGATTAATCGGTTTAAACCGCTACCTCTGGTAGTGGTACCATAAAAAGGTTTTACCGTTACAGTAATTATTTAAGAGTGCCTAAAGTGAGCTAAAGTGCCTAAAATGCCTAAAGTTAAGGAATCCTGCCATTTTATATCTGCATGCTTGCCTCCAGTTCGTAGAGCCTGGATTTCTCTATGCCCTCAACGTACTGGCAAAAGAGTGATTGAAAATCCATCCGGCTTTGGTTATCAATCAGCACGCCGAAGGCGTACCACGAGTTCCAACAAAGGAGTGAAGATTCATGGAAAGTTTAATCGGTAAACACTGTCACCACCTCCCGGCAAATGAGATACAGGACCTGTTGGGGAGTGATCCGGAAAAGGGCCTGGATATATTCGAGGTCAAACACCGCCAGGGACACTTCGGCCCGAATGTGATTACTGCAAAAAAAGGCAGGGGCCCCCTGCTCCGCTTTCTGCTCCAGTTCCATCAGCCCCTGATCTACATTCTGATCGCGGCCGGCCTCATTACGGCCGCCCTTCAGGAGTGGGTTGACTCCGGCGTTGTTTTCGGGGTCGTGCTTGTCAACGCGGTCATAGGATTTATCCAGGAGTCAAAGGCTGTCAGGGCTATAGAGGCGCTGGCCCGGACAGTAATAACCGAGGCCACGGTACTGCGCGCAGGCGAGAAACAGCGCATTTCCGCGGCCGAAGTGGTCCCGGGTGATATCGTTTTCCTGCAGGCTGGCGACAAGGTCGCCGCGGATATGCGCTTGATCCGGATACGCGATCTTCAGGTCGACGAATCAGCGCTCACCGGAGAATCGGTTGCCGTTGCAAAGAGCCCGGATATCCTCGACGCCGATACGATCCTGGCAGACCGGCGGAATATGGCGTACGCTTCGACCCTGGTCACATACGGGCAGGGGGTCGGCATCGTCGTCGCCACCGCCAACAACACCGAAGTCGGCCGCATCTCTCAGCTTATCGCTACAACAGAAGAGTTGGCAACGCCACTGACTCGAAAGATGGCTCGCTTCAGTCATATCCTGCTCTATGTGATCCTGGTTCTTGCGGCAGTCACCTTTGTTGTGGGGATTGTGCGGGGGCAATCTGCTTTCGACATGCTCATGGCAGCCGTGGCCTTGTCCGTGGGTGCTATCCCGGAAGGTCTGCCGGCCGCGATGACAATCACGCTGGCCATCGGCGTCTCGCGAATGGCGCGCCGCCGGGCCATCATTCGAAAGTTGCCCGCAGTAGAGACCCTCGGCAGCACCACGGTCATCTGCTCGGATAAAACCGGGACGCTGACCAAGAATCAGATGACTGTGCAGGAGATCGCAGCCGGCGGCGAGCGATTCGAGGTCTCCGGCGTCGGCTATGCGCCCTCCGGCCGGATCATCAAACAGGGAAATCCGACGGACATTGCTGAGTCCGTGGCGCTAATGGAGTGCCTGCGAGCCGGCGCGCTGTGCAACGACAGTTTGCTGCTGGAAAAAGAAGGCCGCTGGGAGATACATGGGGATCCCACCGAGGGGGCCTTGATCGTCTCGGCGAGCAAAGGTGACCTTGCCAGAGACGCAGTTCAAAAAGAATTCTCCCGCATCGATGCAATCCCGTTCGAATCCGAGCGCCAGTACATGGCCACCTTGCATGATACCGGAGCCGGCAATCCCAGACTCATCTATATCAAAGGCGCTGTGGAGATCCTCCTGGAAAAATGCGCTTTGTCTCTCGATGCAGCAGGACGGTCCAGCGCGCTGGACAACGATCGGATACTCAAATACGTGGAGGAAATGGCGGCCAGGGGATTGCGCGTGATCGCCCTGGCTAAAGGTGAACTCCCTCCAGGCACAAACGGTCTGAATCCCGCTGATCTGGCTTCCGGCCTGACCTTTCTCGGCCTGCAGGGCATGATCGATCCGTCGCGAACAGAGGCAATGGCCGCGATCAAGGCCTGCCACACAGCGGGAATCAGGGTCAAGATGATTACCGGTGACCATGCCCTGACCGCGTCCGCAATTGCGCGACAGATTGGCCTTTACGACGCATCCAATGCCGACCCGGATACACCGGCTGTGGTCACCGGAAAAGCCCTGGCGGAGATTTCCGACAAAAAACTGATTGATGTGGCCGAACAGGCCGTTGTCTTCGGCAGGGTGTCCCCAGAACAGAAATTACGCCTGGTTGAGGCGTTGCAGACCCTGGGACACGTTGTGGCCATGACCGGTGACGGGGTAAACGATGCCCCGGCTCTAAAAAGGGCGGATATCGGTATCGCCATGGGCATCAGCGGCACCGATGTGGCCAAGGAATCCTCTGACATGGTCCTGACGGATGACAACTTCGCCTCCATCGAAGCTGCCGTGGAGGAAGGACGGGGAGTTTTTGACAATCTCACCAAATTCATCGTCTGGACGCTCCCCACCAACCTGGGAGAAGGTTTGGTCATTCTGGCCGCCATATTCGCCGGCGTTACACTGCCAATCCTTCCCATACAAATTTTGTGGATCAACATGACTACTGCTGTCCTCTTGGGGCTTATGCTCGCCTTTGAACCCAAGGAGCCAGACATTATGATGCGTAGGCCGCGCGATCCGAAGCAACCCATACTCACGAGGAAACTGATCGGACGAATTCTTATGGTGGGGACGCTGTTGCTCGTGGGATCATTCGGCCTCTTCGAATGGGAACTGATGGCAGGCGCCAGTTTGGCCGAAGCGCGCACGGTCGCCGTAAACGTCTTTGTCATGGTCGAACTGTTTTATCTCTTCAACTGCCGCTCGTTGACAAAGTCAATGTTCCGGCTCGGTTTTTTTTCAAACCCGCCCTTGTTTAGCGGTGTCGCCTCCATGCTGATCCTGCAGGCGCTGTACACTTACCTGCCGGCCATGAACTGGATGTTCCACAGTGCGCCCATCAGTCCTGAAGCCTGGGGGCGGATACTGGCCGTTGCCCTGATCTCATCTTTTGTGGTGGGCACCGAAAAGTGGCTGCGTCAAAGAACAGCAGCCGGCAGATAAGCACGGTACCTGACAGCCATATTTGAAAGGAAAGGGGTTTAAACCATGGACGATCTGTATAACCCAAAAGAACCTTTGATCCAGACATTGAGAAAGATCATTCATCTTGCCGTTCGGTTGTTGGCAATATTGATGACCCTTGTCATTATCTTGGGGGTGATAGACGTTGGGTGGGTACTTTATAAGAAACTGATGTCCACGCCCTTTATGATGCTGACCATCAGCGATATATTAGCCACCTTCGGAGCATTCATGGCCGTGCTGATTGCCATTGAAATATTCATTAATATCACCATTTACTTGCGCGACGACGTGATCCATGTGAAGATCGTCATGGCCACGGCGCTCATGGCCATCGCCCGGAAGGTCATTATCCTGGACTTAGACAAGATCACACCGGACTATATCTGGGCTATAGCAGGGGTGGTCTTTGCCATGAGCATAGGCTACTGGCTGGTGGTCAAGCATACGGATCCAGAGAAACCAGTCCATCCAATGGAGATGGCGTCGCCAACAAGCCGTGTTGATGGAAAAGATGAAGAAGGATAGGAACTTACCGATAAGGAGGTGATAAATGGATGAGAGCGATATTTGTAACGGACTTGCATGGAAGCAAGTGGAAATATGAGCGGCTATTCGAAGTGGCAAAAGACTTTAAAGCAAATGTAGTCATCAATGGCGGCGATATGCTGCCCAAGAATAATGAACTATTTAGACAGGGCGAATTCATTACCAACTACCTTGACAATCACTTTGCTCGATTCAACTCTGCCGGGATTTATTATCTCTGCTACCTGGGAAACGACGACCTTGGAATCTTCGATCAACTCTTTGAGAAAACTTGTAATAAGTATTCCTTCGTAGTCTGCCTGGCACAACGCAAATTTGAAGTCGGAGGTTACGAATTCGTAGGTATGAACTGGGTAGTTGATTATCCATTCCGGCTCAAGGACAGATGCAGAATAGACACGGATGACTATATATTCCAGGGACAGTTCGGAAAAGGACTGTTATCTACTTCAGATGGATGGCAGGAAATAGATGACTGGTTTGTCCATGCAAAAACACTCCCAACGATAGAGGAGGAGCTTAATCAATTGGTGCGCCCTGAGGATATGTCAAAGAGCGTGTATGTAATCCACATGCCCCCTTACAGACTGGGACTGGATAAATGTTATCACGGCGCAGAAGTAGGGTCAAAGGCAATTTACAACTTTTTGGAGAAATATCAGCCAAAGCTCTCGCTCCATGGTCATATCCATGAATCTGCTGAAGTCTCAGGGCGATGGCATGCAAAACTCGGCAGGACGATATGCATTCAACCCGGCCAGCTTAATGAGTTAACCTATGTCACGATTGACCTGTCCACCATGAAGTTTGATAGAATCAAGGAGCAATACGTTACACTAACAAGATCTATGGATTTGGGGATTTAGGGATTGGGGGATTGAGGGAACTTTCACTAATTCCTGAATTCCCCAAAACAGGAGGTTAAAATGTCAACCGAGGAAAAGATTCAGGCTCTCGTTGAAAAAAGCGCTGAAGCAGAACTGGGAGGCGGAGAAAAAAGGATCGAAATACAGCACAATAAGGGTAAATGGACAGCTCGAGAACGAATCAACTACCTCTTAGACGAAGAAACATTTGAGGAGTTCGGCAAATTCGTCCTTCACCAGTCCACCGATTTTGGAATGGATAAAAAGCGGTTTCCGGGAGACGGGGTGGTGACCGGTTACGGTAAAATTAATGAAAGGCCCGTCTATATTTTCGCCCAGGACTTCACTGTCACGGGTGGATCGTTAGGTCATGCAGTAAGTGAAAAAATATGCAAGATTATGGATATGGCCCGAAAAACCGGCACACCGCTTATCGGATTAAACGATTCCGGGGGAGCCCGGATACAGGAAGGGGTGTCCAGCCTTGCCGGATATGGGGATATCTTCATGCAGAATGTCCTCTCATCAGGGATCATTCCACAGATTTCGGCAATTATGGGGCCAAGCTGATCTATGCCTATACCACAGCAGAAATCGCTGTAATGGGGCCGGAAGGGGCAGTTAACATTGTCTTTAAAAAAGACATAAAGGAATCTGATGACCCGAAAACAAAAGAACAGAAACTGATTGAGGAATATCGAAATACCTTTGCCAGCCCATACAGAGCTGCTGAACGTGGATATGTTGACGAAATTATAACTCCAGAACGGACGCGCCCCAAGTTGATCCGTGCTCTTGAATTGCTGCGGACAAAAAAAGGGGGAATGCCATCAAAAAAACACGATAACCTGCCACTATAAATGCGATCCTGCACATTATACATAATATTAGAATCAAGAAAAATGTTTATGAATTATCGGAAAACAAAGTCCTGACCGGTCCAAGACAGGTGTGAAAGACTATTTTCGCTCAGAAGTGGCTTGTGAAGCTGCCGGGGGTAAAACGGGACAGAGGAAACCATGTGATGACTGGAAATGCATGAACAACCTCACCGTTGATAACGGTTTTTAATATCATACGAGATAAAACAGGCCATAATGTGAAAGTTGCACTTGTATGTAAAAAATATTCTCTGCAAGAGGGTGGTCTTGAAAGATATACATATTTTTTAAGCCGCGAATTAATTCGCGCTGGCCACGAGGTCCATATCTTTGCCAATATCTGGCAGGAGGAACCAGGTGTCATTATTCATCGTGTGCCGGTGATTCGCCTATCTTCTCCTGCTAAGAATCTCTCCTTTGCCTTTTTTGCTAACCGGGCTCTATCGAAAATGAAATTCGACATAATTCACAGCATGGAAAGAATTTTTTATCAGGACATATTCAGGGTTTCAGATGGCATTAATCCTGTCCAGATGCAGCAAAAATATCCCCACCCTGTTGTTCGCTTTATTAAAAAGATTGGTCCCAGACGGATAGCTCTGAGTTATTTGGAACACAGAATATTTGTGGATAAAGGGTGTAAAATCGTCATGACTAATTCCGAGCTTGTCAAAAGAAATATTATTGAGCATTACAGGGTGGATCCTGAAAACATAGTTGTAATTTACAATGGGGTAGATACATCAAGATTTAATCCCAGGGTAAAAGAGAAGTTCAGAAGTTCTTTAAGGGAAAAGTATGGCATAAAAAAAGAAGAATTAGTCCTTATCTTTGTATCAAATGATTTTAAGCTAAAAAGGCTTGATTTGGTTTTAGAAGCCATGTCTTTTTTGAAAAATAATAAAATCAGGCTTTTTGTCATAGGGGCAGATAACCATAGAACGTACCGGAGATGGGCTGATAACAATAGCCTGGGCGAACAGGTTTTATTCCTTGGGCCCAAAAGTAATATAGAAAAATATTATGCCGGCAGTGATATATTTGTTTTACCTACGCTTTATGATGCCTTTGCAAATGTCTGCCTGGAAGCAATGGCCTGTGGCTTGCCTGTAATTACTACCGATTCCAATGGGGCAGCAGACCTTATCAGTGATAATGAAAATGGTTATATACTTAAAACACAAAAGGCAGATGAACTGGCTGATAGAATAAAAGCCCTTGCGCCGCTATCGAACAGGACAAGGATGGGAGATAATGCGGCTGAAAAGGCAGCATGTTTTACAATGGAAAAACATCTAACAAAAGTACTGAAACTTTACGAAAGAGTCAGGTCTAAAGGCCAAGTATGAAGGACTTTTCTTCACAGATTGAATGCATAAAAAAAGATCATCTGATATTTAATAAAGATTATCTGAAAGTATTGGATGATGCGCATTTTGATTCTTTTGAGTCTGTCTGGAAATACCAGGACGGCGAAACCATAAAAAAAATAAAAGCAAGGTCTGTAATACGTTTTGAAATTCAAACCAATAGCAACAAAAAATATTTTTATTTAAAACGTCACAATACTGAATTTGCAGGGATAAAAAGAATTCTTGCTTTATTTTTTCCAAAACCGGTTTTGTCTGAAGGCAAAAGAGAATTTGAAAATATATGCGATTTCCGTAAAGGCGGGCTTGGAACAGTTTCACCTGTTGCTGCCGGGGAAAAATTCGTTAAGTTTTGCTGGGTACAATCTTTTCTCATAACAGAAGATTTTTCTCCCTTTATTTCTCTTGAGTATATGCTAAGAGACAATCCTGAATTTTTTATGGGGAAAAACGCTGGTGGCAGAAAAAGAAATTTGATTGACAGGATCGGTATTTTTGCCAAAAGGATGCATGAAAAAGGTTTCAATCACCGTGATTTCAATGCCACCCATATACTGCTTTATTATAAAGACAAATCCGATGCTCCCGATATAGCTCTTTTTGACCTTCAGAGAATGGACAGGAGTTCTGTTTCGCGGTTTAGATGGATAATAAAGAGCCTTGCAGAGTTGAACTACACATTGCCTGATGGTATCTTTAATAAAAAAGATAGAATTTCTCTTTTATTATCTTACAAAGGTAAAAAGAAACTTAATTTATGGGACTGGCTGCAATGGCTATGGATAAAGAGAAAAACAGCCCGGATAAAAAGACATACTGAAAAAATGATGGCCCGAAGAAAAGAAAAAAGGCAAAGGGGATTGATTGAAAGATAATTCGGGTCATTGATGTCCTGGCATATGACACCTATAATATTTTTGCCCAAGAAGTATCATAACTGCCTGTTTCAATCAGGTCAAGCATATGCCTGGCCATCTTTTCAGCATTAAATTCACTGTGAGCTCTTTTCATGCCGGCTTCAGCAATTTTTTCCCGCTCCTGTTCATGCTTGAGATACCAATCAGCCAATTCAAAGAATTCATCAGCAGTATCAAAGTATCTTACATGCTCGCCGTCCTTAAAAAGCAGATCTGTATCCGGAACCCTTTTGGCTAATGTAAACGTGCCGCAGGAAATATAATTAATAAACCTGTCAGAATGATATAGCCTTACGTCATTTGCGATATTTATGCTCAAGCCTATTTTTGCACCGCTAATAGCATAAAAGTAATCTATGCCTTCAACTCGCGGGATGCCAAAAGCTCCGTAAACTCTCGCGTTGGACATTTGACTAAGCCGCTGGACAAGATTGTATCGCTCGTTATAACGGTCAAGCCTAGTATGTTCAGGTTTACCTGTAAATATTATATCTGTTTTCCATTTTTCTTGGACCTGGTACCGGTATTGTATATCAGGGTCGCATATATTCGGCAAAAACGCGCAGCAAGGCACACCCTGGTCTTTATAAGCTTTCATAAACCTGCCGCAACTTGTTGTCATTACGATATCGGTCTGCTTAGCTGTTGCTATACGGCCTGGGTTCTTTTCGGGAAACGGGTCATCGTCCCTGCTGATAAAAACAGCATCCCTGGCCGCACTACGCATTTCCACGAGGCTTTCAGCGTCGAGATACTTCATGCTTAGTATAAATACAATGTCCGGGTGATAGTGTTTGATCTGTTCTGCTAAAAGCACATCGGTTTTTTTCTTGGCAAAACGCCGGGCAATTTTTTTACTGGGGAAAGGACTGCACTGCATCATTATATTTCTGTATCTAAACCTCTGGACATCATGCCCAAGCCTGATCAACCCCTTTATCCACATTCGCGGTGACATCCGAATGGACTTAGGCGACTCGTCCTTAAAGTCAGCTATTACAAATATTTTTTTTGGTTTTTGCATAAGTTACGACTAAATGGCCAAGTTGTCAGAATGAATTCTGATGATGTCATCTTTCACTTCAAAAATCCAATCGGGATAAATCTTCCGTATAAAGTTTTTCAATACATGTAGGGTCGGATAATCGTTTCCCCCCGTAAAGCACCGTGCGTCATCAATAAGGAGAACATGGTTCTCCGCGTTTCTGTGATTTAATATACATTTCAACTCCTGTATGATAGGTGTTTCCAGTTCACCTTTTGCGGTGGATCCGCCTGACCAATGGGCATCAAGCCAGAATATACAGGGTTGCATTACGTTCCTTAGTATTTCCGGCAGAAGTTCTCCGCTTTGGCCACACATAATATGAACATGACTATAGCCCGAGAATTTCTTCTTGGCTTTTTCGAATAGAATATGGCTCAACTCAATTGAGAATATTTCTTTGAATTGATTAAGCATTGCATCAACCATATCGCCTCTATAGGTTCCGGTTTCAATAAAGATTGCCGGGGAGAACCGTTCAGCATATTCTGCAAGCACCATTTGCTTCCCAAAATGCGGCATTGGCTGCACAGAGCCTTTTTTCTTCCACTCAGAATACTTTTTCTCAAATCTCTTGTGTCGTCTACGTCTTGCAAGAGATCCCAAAAAAGTCGTTCGTTCCAGGAAACTTTTTAACGTCGCGTACATTTTAACACTTCACCCCTAAAACAACACCGCATGAATTGACTATCACCTCGCAAGCCTAAAATATTCTCTGCCGCAATGGGTCTCTTGCGGCTTGTCTTTTTCAATCGCCTCAATGTCAACACTGTAGCCTTCCTTATATTTCGCGTTTAATGTCTCGACCGTATATCTTGCCAGGTCATCATACTCATTGGAGTCCTGATTAGTTGTGGTATTGACCATGTTTACCTGTATCGCACTGGCGCAGATTTTTTGGAAATAAAGCCGCGCTGGGAGCTGGTTGCTATTATTCTGGCACCAGCGGCAATTCCAGGACTCAAGTGTGTTTGGATTATAGAAATAACCAAACTTTTTCAAGATAGAATGTTTTTTCAAATTCTTGCCAAGAATATTCACCACTGGCGAGCTGGGTGCAAATATCTTTTCAATCAGACAGTTATTTTTACGACTGCATTTTATGATATTCTTAACAAGTTCGGACCTGTAAATCGTAGCGCATAGCTCGAAAGGGTATCGAGTATTCGGCATTAGGCCTTGAGTCCAGTTTATACTGTAAACAGTTTGGCCGGCAATGGGAGTTTCGCTGATAGGGTCGTTGCCTTTCTTTATGCTTTCTTTGCTGAATCTGAGTGAAAAGCCAAAAATATACTCAGAGCGCTTGTCGAATGTTTCATCGATAACTACCAAATCAACCGAGTCAAAATAGACTACATCATCAATGCCAAATAAAATATACTTTGTATCAACCTGATTTATAATTTTTAAAAGGTCGCTGTGGAAATCATTTTCCTTAACCACTATGCAATTCGGGTATTTGCTGAAAAACTGCTGGTATTGTTCGCCGAATAGATCCTGCTTATAGAGGACATAAGTCTGTATCAATTCAGCCGGAAAATGCCTGTACAAACTTTCGAGGTAGCCGTCGAGCTGTAAGGGACGGTTTTTAGTAAATACAATGTTGCTTATCATCTTCATGCAGGCGGCCTGTTATCTTTCATAATCAGAAAATAGGTTTCCCATTTTTTGGCTGTGCAGGCTTAAGGAATACTCTCTTTTTACGAGGTCCCGCCCATTTTTTCCTATACGTTCTCTCAGATCAGCTTGTTGTATAAGGAGCTTCAACCATTTGAACCATTCATCTTCATTGCGTGCCAAAAAACCATTTTTGTGATTATGTACAATTTCACGGTTCATCCCTACAGGAGATGCCACTACCGGCACTCCAACAGCCATGCATTGTAAAAGTTTAAAGGCGCATTTGCCGCGGCTCCATGGGTCATCCGACAACGGCATAAGTCCTATATCAAAACTGTGAAGGTCTTCGATCTCCTCCTCGTATTTCCAGAGCTTTTTGATTACTTTTAAGTGCCGGCAATCAAAAAAAGTATCGCATACGATTTTTAGTTGAACATCATCAAATTCTCGCCCAATCTCTTCCAGCACCCCTTTTAAATCCGCAAGATACGGCAAAGTGCTTTTGCTTCCGATCCAGCCCAGGGTTACCGTCTTTTTTTCATCATGATAAATTTTGGCACGATATCGTTCCATGTCAATAGGGGTTGGTATAATAGTAACCCTGCTGTGAGGGACCTCTTCCCGCAGGTACCGGTTGCCGGCTATTACCCAATCCGCGTTCTTTACCGTACGAATAAACCGTTGCCGTCTCTGCCACGAATATGAATTTGCATGCTTTGAGTCCCTGTACATTACCGCGTCATCAACGTCATATATGAGGAACTTACTGTAGCAACGGAGTAGTCTAAATTCAAGTGGGCCAAGCAGTTTTTTTTGTAACACTACCAGATCAAACCGGGACATTTTACGGAAAGCAATAAACCGTGTATAAAGTCTCGGCGGAATTCTCAAAACCGTGCAAACATGCCCCATCTCCTCGAGATGAGGAATATATTGAAGAACCCGATAGCGACTGCTTGGAGCCTCAAATTTTTTTATTAAAAAAGCAATTTGCATCATTTAATACAGCGACAAAAGGCGTTCCGCCTCTCAAACCGTTCCTACCCTTTCTTGGGGCCCTTAACCAATTTCACTTCCATGCCCTCACCCTTGCCAAACCAGCAAGCAATGCGCGTTAAAGGAGAGGCAATATAGTGTAGCCTTTTTCTTCTTCCCTTTTTTTGTTTTGCGAAAATCTGTTTCCGCTCCAGGAAATTTTCCGGCAAGATTCGTCCCTGTCCCATCAGATATTGCAGACTCTTGTCAAAATAGCGCGGCTGTACCAGCATAAATATTTGCTTCACTCTCAATCCCGCCATCTCAGCTAACCGGCGTATGGTTTTTGGAGAAAACAACACCAAATGACGAGGAGCTTCAATGGGGTACCAACAGTTGCCAAACAACAAAAAGCCAAGGCTCTCTATATTGGGAGTGCTGACAAGGATCTTTCCGCCTGGCGCCAGGAACTCAGATGTTTTCCTTAAGATTCCAACCGGGTCAGGGACATGCTCGATAACCTGGCGAAGAGTGATAACATCAAAAGAGGCCTTATCATAATCAGCAGAAAAAACATCTCCATGATGGACTTTTAACCCTTGTTGCCGGCATGTCTCACAGGCGTTTTGGCTGAAATCTATACCCCGAACATGCCAGCCTAACTGTTGATGTCTATATAGAAACTTACCTCCCCCACAGCCTACATCAAGCAATCGATTTTCACCAAACGGAGAGAGTGTTCTTTTCATAACAACACAGGAAAGTTGAGAAAACAGAAAGCGTATAAGCGCCCCTCCCTCAGGCTTGTCCACTGAGAAATGATATCGTATGGCAAGCCGGTTGATTGGTGATTGTTTCTTTTTTGGATAGGCAGCGTGACAGCTATAGTCCTCTGGATAATACCTCCCTATGTCAACCGGGACAGGATCGAGATAAACCAGTGAACAGGAAGCGCAACGCATATAGTTGAAATTCTCTTGCCGGGGGACCAATCGGTCATATGCCCGCACAAAGAACTCTTTTCGGGTATTTTTACAAAGGGGACAACTTTGGGATGTGATTGTTATTTTATGCTGAATCTTGAATGCCTGATCTACCAGATCTTCCGGGGCCACGGACAGAGGGCGGGTTGGCAAGACGGGTAAACAGGCGCCGACAAAATCGACCATCTCTTGACGGTTAAAACAGGAAACCAGCGTGCGCGTGATTCTCAAGAGACTGTTTTTCAGCAGCGCCGGAGAGCCCTTCCAGAAAATGGCTATCTCGTCGGTGTCAATAAGGTAAAATTCAAATTTTGAGTCAGTATCCCTGACCAGAATGTTGGAGCCTTTGAGATCCATGTGATAGACTCCACGGTAAAAGATTTTTTTTAGAAAAATTGCCAGTGCTTGCAGACATCTTTTTTGTTTTTCTTCAGATGCTTCCCGCATATAAAGCACTATATTACAGGCAGAATCAACAAACCGGCTCAGGTAAAAAGAATCGCCGCCACGGCCTTCTATGTAGCACAATGGCTCAGGGGTTGTTATAAAACGATATATCATAGCAAGGGACCATCGAAAACTCTTCTTCCCCTTACTCACCCCCAACAAACTCTTGAGCGAATCCTTGGGGCTGCGCCGTTTATAATATTTGATACAAATATCCTGATGCCTGACCACCCGTACTGACCGGGAGTCCTTGAGTACCTCAACCTGGTTTTCGTAAATGAATTTCAGGGGCGAAGACAAAAAAGATTCGGGGATCAGGTGCTGATTTTTTCTAAGATAAACACCCCGGTACCGGGAGGATTGAAGCGTTAACCGATCAAAGTATTTATTGATTTTTCGGAACTTACGTACCTTTCGGTCGGCTACGATACTGGAACGCTTGAGAATGAGACGCTCAAGCTGCTTTCCATCATGCAGGATAAAAGCCCGCGCTTCCTGACAACTCCCCAGGTATCCTGTCAAAAAAACCAATTGTTCTTTAACTCCCAGACGAAAAAAATGTGAGAGCGCTAAATCAGCCAGATTTTTTAGTCTTCTGCTGTCAGTAATTTTTTTGAAACCGCCACTTTGAAAATCGGCCATCTTCAGATCAGGGCCGCTCTTGTCAAGGCGGAGGATGAAATTCCCTCCGTGCAGGTCCCCATGATAAAAACCGGTCTCATGCATGTTGTGCACTACTTCTCCAAGCCTTTTAAGTACCTGAACCCTTGCTTTATAGTCAAGGACGTCAAACATAGTATTGAGCGGAGCATACTCATCATGGGCCACGGAGACAAGATAAGCCCGGCCTCCGGCAATGCCCATGGCAATTGGGACGATAGTAGGGAGACCTTCCTCAAAAAGTCTTATCCAGTTTTGCCATTCTTTTTTTGCCTTCCTGGTACGCATGCGCTTGATATAGAACCCGCCGGCCTGGTGAAAATAGACACCCCTTTCATGACCTTCTTTGATTACCTTACCTTCTTTGATTAAAGCTTCAGGGTTCTCTAAACTATATTTGTTGAAGAGGTGAGTTTGAGCTTCCGGGATTTCCCAGTGGATATTGTTGGCGTGCGATGTCATCTCTGCCAGAAAGTCCTTTTTTCGCCTGTGTGACTACTCAGGTTGTTAGGTTCAAGGTTCAACGGAAGAACCATCTGGTTTCAGAAGAACTTTGAAGGGAGCTTCTGCATTCCGTCCCAGAGAACGAAGATATTGTGTGTTAACAGTTTCCAATGACCTTATTCGTGTATAGCTTGTCTCGTATTAGAATACAGCGCTCAACTTTGAGCGAGCTGTTTAGGTTTAATTATCAAGAGAATTATCCATAAGTATTTGTTCAGCGTTTAAATCCTTTAGAGCTTTATTGATGCGTTTTAGACCTTTTTTGATAGTGCTTTTCCTGGCGCCTAATTCCGGATGAAGCACCATGGTAGCGTGATTTAGATGGATGACGTATTTACTGAGGAATGCTGATTCAAGAAAAACCATTTTATAGCCATTATCTTCAAGCTTTTTATGCATTATCTTGCCGGCGGTGTCTTTACCATCTGCAAACGAAAGATTGTGTTTTCTTATTAGATCCATCCGATAAAGAGCCAAATGGCTTCGCAGGTATAAGTAGTTTTTTCCTTTTCCTTCCACGGCGTGATCTGTTTTGCCGATCAGGCGGTAGTAAACGCTTTCCCACTGGTACTCAATAGCCTTGGCCAGTCTTTTAATAAAAGGTTTATTCTCAAGTTTCCATGAACCGACTCCGGCAACAATTGATTCTTTTTCTATTTCTGCCAATAAGACATCAAGCCATTCCGGATGTTTAACAAAGGTATCTGTATGCATGGAAAGAACATAGGGCGTGGTAACCTTTTCCAGTGCAAGGTCAAGAGCTCTTGCATGAGATAAAGATGGAGTGTCGTCCTGTTTTTTCTTTCTTTCAATGAGCGTTATGTATTTAAGGCTTTTCAGATATTCCAAAGATTCGTCTTGAGAATCATTATCAATAACGATTATGCTGATTTTTTTCGGATCAGTATACTTGCGCAAAAGGCGCAGGCATAGCTTGGTGACTTTAAGGGTTTTATAGTTCGGTATTAAGGCTGTTACTATTGGATTAGACATATTGGTATATAAGGAAAATTGTAAGCAGTGAACGACTACTTATTTTCTATAAACTCGAAAACAGCAATCATGTCCCCTTCTTTATTCGTAAATATTTTGCCGGGTTTGAGTTTTAGCGTTAATAATGTGTTTTTTATTTTTTCATAATGCTTTTGTTTTGTTTTTAAAGCAACAAAATCATCAGATGACCACTCAGGTATTGTAAAATTATCTGAAACATCCCATTTCATAAATTTTTCTCCGGCATAATATGATAGCCGGGAATTATTTGTATAGAGTTTTGATTGCTCTGGCCTGTTGTCTCTTAGCCATGTACCGGCCGAGACAATATATGCCTTTGATTGTTTGGGTGGTATAAATGCATAAACAAACATGATTAGGAAGGCAAGTGCGAGTGCAGGAAATAAAAAATTATCTTTAAAGACAGCTTTTTTATCTAACCATCTTTGCATAATATAATGCAGGCTGAATGGTGCCCAGAGCAGCAAAAACAGGCTTGCAGGCATTAAAAAGCGGTATGATATAAAAAATTGTTGCCCCAGGAATATGGCTGGTATCACCAGATTCAATATCGAAAAATATATTATCACTTTTTTTATGCCTTTATCCGCAGGCATAAGTCTTTTCCAAAAAGCGTGGCCGAAAAGCAATGTATGTACAGGCCAGAGGGTCGCCACCAGTTTGTATAAATATATCCCGGTCAGCCCGGATATGACCATGGTTAAACCCCACTTCTTTGAATAGTCGTTAAGAACTGTTTGGCTTATAATTACTGCTTTTTCATTGATATTGGTACTTAACAATATCAGGCCGTTTTGCAGTTGATGCCAAAATTCGCTTAGCCTCCCAAGCTGGGCAATATCTCTATTCGGTATATTGAGCCACCATACGATTATTATGGATATCGCAATGATATTGAAACTATATGCTTTAAGAGTATTTTCTAATTTATTCCAAATCGCTGTTTCCTTTCGGAATAGGAGAATCAGAGGGCCGAAGCAGCATATCACCAAGCCTTCAGGCCTAAACAATACTGCAATGCTTATAAATATTCCCCATTCTAAGGCATGTCGCCATTTTAGGTATTTATAAAAACGAACAAAATGTAAGAGAGCTAATAAAGAGAATGCCCAATAACCAAACCCTCTAACAATGTAGTGTTGATAATGATGTAATTGCGGATGGCTAAGAATAATAAGTGCACCTATAAATTGGACAACACGTGAACCGCCTAATTCCTCGATAAGAGCGATGAAGCTAATTACAATTATAACAAGAAGAGCTGCATTCAATACATAGGTTGAGTTCTCGAAAGATAAATGTGTTAGCTTGGACAGCCATGCGATAAAGATTGAATAAAACGGCCAGCTATAATGTTTCATCGCCTCTTGCCACCCACTGTTTGCAAAAGCCTCGGCTGTTTGCAAATATAGAATCCCGTCATTGTTAGTTGGATTCTGGGTGTTAACAGCGATGAATAAAGTCATCAGGCTTAATATCGCCGCAATCGGCCGAATATAATTAAACTGATCAATCAGGTAAATACAGCGTCTTATAGGGTCTTTCATTTATTATCTTCTTGAGTTGAGTGTTTTTTGGCCGCGAGCTTTTTTTCTATCTCTTTGGCGCTGTCGTCTGGCCAGATCTTCAGGATAAAGTTCCGGGTGGTGCCTTTTCCATCGTTTATGAAACCATAACCATTGCTCTGGATAAAGTCTTATTATTTTTTCAACAGAGTCTGTCATGATCTGTGTATTTGTACGCAAGTCGCTATGCACGTCATCAGTTTTATGTAATTTTAATGGGGGTTCCACAACAACTGTCAGCTTTGCATCGGATTCTCTTATACAGTAAACCGGCAGAACCGGGCAATTATATCTTGCGGCCAGCAAAGAGGCTGCATATGTGGCATTGGTCTTGCGGCCGAAAAAAGTAACATCAACCCCTTCTCCACGAGAAGTACCCTGGTCGATTAACAAGCCTATCATTTTACCTTTGCGTAATGTCCGAACCAGTTTGATCATTGCTCCTTTTTTGTTGATAATAACATTCCCCGTACTTGTTCTGAGCTTATGAATTATCCGTTCAATAATATTAGGCTGATTTTGCGCTACCACTACCACTGACTTTTGCATATAACATGACAAAAAAAGACTACAGATCTCCCAGTTTCCTATGTGGGCTGAGATCATAATAACGCCTTTAGGGCTTTTTATGGTATTTAACAGATTTTCTTTTCCTTTTATTCTTACTTTTTGCAGAATATCTTTTTTTGAAAAACAAGTCATTTGACCAATTTCCAAAACCGTAATTCCCACATTTTGAAACGTTTTTATAGAGATCTTATTTATCTTATCCAATGGCCACTCAGGATAGGCAAATTTTAAATTGCGCTTTACAATTCGCCTGTGACGTGCATCAAGCAGGTATGCAATACTTCCTAATATATTTCCCGCTTTGACAATATAGTTTTTGGGTACATTAACAATGAAACTTTTTATTGATCCTGAAAGACTATTGGATTTTGACATTTTCGACCGGTGCTGCATTTTATTTTTTTCAGACATATAGTTGTAACAGTTGTCGGTTATCGGTTTGCAGTTATCGGTTTGAATTAATTCTCATGATTGTTGATGAACTGAGACTGATAGAGTTTGCAATATTCTCCTTTAAGGGCAATCAGCTCTTCATGCTTTCCCTCTTCCACAACCCGTCCGTTAATTATAACAATTATTCTGTTTGCATATCCAATAGTTGAAAGCCTGTGGGCGATAACAAATGTAGTTCTTCCCTTCATAAGATTTTCGAGCGCTTTTTGAACCAGTATCTCGGATTCAGTATCCAGAGAAGAAGTCGCTTCATCAAGTATTAATATCGGAGCATCCTTTAAAAGTGCGCGTGCTATGCATATACGCTGCTTTTCTCCGCCGGAAAGACGACTTCCAAGTTCTCCGATTTTTGTGTCAAATTTGTTGGGAAAATTTCGGATAAAATCATATGCATACGCAGCTTTTGCAGCTCTTTCTATATCTTCATCCGTGGCATTTTGATTGCCATAGGCTATATTATCCCTGATGGTATCATTAAAAAGTATGGGCTCCTGTGTAACTATTGCTATTTGTTTGCGAAGCGATGTTACTGATGCCTTTCGGATATCAATCCCGTCAATAAGGATCGCCCCTCTACTTACATCGTAAAATCTTGGTATCAGATTAACGAGGGAGGTTTTCCCGCCCCCGCTCATTCCCACTAAAGCCAGTATCTCTCCGGCTTTGACGTCAAGTCTGATATTTTTTAATACCATTTCCTTATCATATTTAAAGAAAACATTATCAAAGATTACACGGTGGGGATTTGATTGGATTTCTACAGGATTATCATCCTCTGCAATCTCCGTTTTTCTGTCTATGATGTCAAACACCCTGTCTGAAGCCGCAAGTCCCTGCTGAATCGCATTATTCAGGCCGCTTATTTTTTTTACGGGGTCATAAAGCATAAGCACTGCTGCCATAAAAGAAAAAAATGTTCCCGGTGTTGATGCACCGGAAATCACTTTTGAACCGCCATACCATATAATAAAGGCTATTCCGAGTCCTCCAAGAAACTCCATGATTGGCGATGAAAGAGATTTGGCTATAACCGCCTTCATCTCAAGTTTAAAAAGATTGAGCGTTTTTTTATGAAAACGTTTCTTTTCATACGGCTCCATACCGAATGCCTTGACTATTTTGTTGCCCGCAAAGGTTTCATGCAGGAACGAACTCAAATCGGCTATCGCCTCCTGGCAACCTGTGCTGATTTTGCGCACACGCCTTCCAAATTTCACAACAGGGATAAAGGCAATCGGCAAAACTATAAATGCGAACAAAGCCATTTTCCAGTCCCGGTAAAATATAACTATTGTTAAGCCCGCTATGGTAAACGTATCTTTTAATGCTCCTGTTACAGCGGTGGATACCATACCTTTAATAACACCTACATCATTTGTGATACGAGACATGAGGGCTCCGGTCTTTTCTTCATGAAAAAAGGTGATCGGAAGATCCTGAATGTGGTCGTAAAGACTGTTTCTAAGCCTCCTTATGACGCTCTCTCCCACATAATTCATAAGGTAGGCCTGTCCATACATCCCAAGCCCTCGCAAAAGGTATATAATAATAATTACAACTGGAATCAGCGTTAACATCCTGATGTCTTTATTGAAAAATATATCGTCAAGAGCGGGTTTTACTAAAAAAGCTGTAGCGGAGGTTGCAAGGGCAATAACCATCATACATGCCATTGCAAGAAACAGCTTGAGCCAGTTTTCTTTTATAAGAGAAAGCAGGCGCTTGTGTTTGTCTTTTATGATTATGCGTTTTGATTCTTGTTTCATGAATTTACACAATTCCAGGTTTAAAAAAGCCGTACGCCTCCGAAGTGAGACAGCATAGTTCCTTTTCAAGGAGGATAAGGCATCTGTTTAGTTCATATCTGTATGTATCTTTAGGAACAACTAATAGATTAACATAAATACCCAAGCATTTTGTAAAAGGAACTCAAGTTTCGCACCGCTCTATGCAACAAAAGCTTTAAAGAGTAAAGGACTAAATAAATTTTGTAGTTAAACATAAAAAAAAGAACATATCAAATCGAAACACGCTATTTTATCACCTAAGTTGAGCGATTTTTTGCGAAGAAATGTGCCGGGATCTTGATGCAGCAAGGTTTGCGAAAAGCGTAGGCATACCAATGGATATGTCGAGACTTTTCGCAAGTCCTTGATGCGCAAGAGATTGGTGCAGATCTCTCTGAAGCTTACGTTCATCTGGCTTGTTTAATAAAATCTTATAATATTAAATAGTTACTGGGTTCGTAAAAACAACACACCACATATTGTATTCAATTAGTCAAAATTATACTTCACCTTGTGTTTTTTCCTTTACAAGCATTTATTTTCCTGCTAAAAATTATAAAATAATTTGGACAAAATATAAGAGGACAGTCTTATATGAAACTAAAAAAACTGGAACTTACAGGATTTAAATCATTTTCTGAAAAATCCAGTATTGAATTTCCTGCCGGCGTTTCTGCAGTTGTAGGGCCCAACGGTTGCGGCAAAAGCAATATTGTTGACGCGCTTAGATGGGTTATGGGGGAACAAAGTGTTAAGCAGCTTCGCGGCAAGGCGATGGAAGATGTCATATTTTCCGGCTCTAACGGGAAACTACCGCTTAACATGGCCGAGGTATGCTTAACGCTTTTAAATGATAACGGTACTGCTCCGGAGGAATTAAAGGACTTCACTGAAATAATGTTAACCAGGCGACTCTATCGCTCTGGTGAAAGCGGATATTTCATCAACAAACAACCATGCAGATTAAAGGATATACATAACCTTTTTCTGGGAAGCGGCCTTGGAACAAAATCATATTCAATAATTCAGCAGGGAAATATTGGAGCTATTACTGAGGCAGGGCCTGAAGAAAGAAGGTTTTTTATTGAGGAGGCCGCAGGAATTACCAGATATAAAACCCGAAAAAAAGAAGCTCTAAGCAAAGTTCAGGCCACAAGGCAGAACCTTCTGCGCATAAATGATATAATTAATGAAGTACAAAAACAGATGGCCGGCCTTAAACGCCAGGTTAAAAAAGCCGAAATCTACAAAAATTATCAAAAGCGTATAAGAGAACTGGATATCCTGATTTCTCTTGCAAGTTTTGATGATTACTCTCACCAAATACGCCAAACCGAGTCTCTGTTAAAAGATCTTAATGATACAGACATAGAGCATACATCCAAAATAAAAAAGCTTGACGCTGCTGTTGAAGATATAAAATTTCAACTCTCACAAAAAGAACAGGAAATCTCGGAACAAAAATCTCAAAAATTCGAAATGCATCGAAGCATAGACAGAATAGAAAATGACCTTACACATCTTCGCAGAGAAATGGAGAATTTTTCCAGCGAAGCCATAAGACTTGAAGCTGCAAGAAAGGAAATAGAAGAAAAAAACAAAAACATTATCACCGAGATTACTCAAATAGAAACTCAGAATGCAAAACTTGAGAACAATATAGCAGATGTGGAATCAAGTCTTGAGCAGGAACGATCCGCATCGCAAAAAACAAGAGATCAATTGTCTGAGCTGACAAAGAGACTCGAAAATTATAAAACACATCTAATGGAGCTGGTTGCCAACGAAGCACGATACAAAAACATCTATCAAAATGCGGCAAGCAACAAGGAGAACATAAAGAGACGATTAAAAATAATAGATGAAGAAGAAGTTAGAGCAAAGAAGAAATTAAAGGAAACACAAAAATATTCCATAAAAGCCGAAAAGCATCTGAAAGAACTAAAACTGGAAATAAATGGCCTGAATGAACGCATTGAAATAAAACAGGAAGAACTTGAGCGGAAAAGCAGGGAATTCGGCAAGAAGGTTAAACTCGTCCAGACAATTGAACTTGAAAAAAACAAGCTGAAATCAAAGTTTAATGCTTTAAAGAAAATGGCCGATAATTTTGAATGGTATAAAGATGGCGTCAAGGCCATAATGAAAAAATATTTAAATAAAGAAACTACAAACAGCTCCCTGGAAAATAATGCTGTTCTTGGCTTAATGGCGGATATTATCGAACCGGAGCCTTCTTTTGAAACCGCGGTGGAAGCTGCTCTTGGAGAATCCTTACAATACATACTGGTTAAGGATCAAAAAACAGGACTTGACGCTATAAACTATCTCCAGTCCAATAGTGCAGGCCGTAGCGGATTCATTCCTGTTTCATCCATTAAAAATACAGGACATAATCTTTCTGAAAATTCCAATACACAGAAATATCTTTTGAAACACATCGCAGTAAAACCAGGGTTTGAAAAAATTGCAGAATCTTTTTTAGAAAATGTAATTGTTGCCACCAATATTGAAGAAGCTGTAACAATAAATAAAAGTAATGACAATTGCCAAACAATTGTTACAAAAAATGGCGATATTATTTCTTCTCAAGGTATCCTGATCGGCGGCAGCAAAGATAATTTGTCGGGCATTCTTGCAAAAAAACAGGAACTAAAAGAACTTGAAGGCCGGATTGAAAGGATAAATAAAAAGCTGGAATCCACCAGTCTTGATAAAAAAGGACTTGAATCCGAAGTCCGCCTTATTGAAAGCGAGCTGCAAAAACTGATAGAAAATAAAAACAAATCAATTCAAACCAAAATCGAAGCGGAAAAAAGGCTTTATAAAGCAAATGAAGATGAAAAGTACGCCCAAAAACACCTTGAAATAACAAGCCTGGAGCAGGAACATCTCATGGGAGAAGAGATTGATATTGATGAAGAGATGCTCAAATATAACAAAGAACTTGAAGAAATAACCAGTGAAGTTGAAAATGCTCAGCACAAGGTCACAGAAACTTCAGAAAAAATCAGCTCCGCCTCTGATGAAATGGAAAATTTCAATCAAAGGATAATGGATCTCAAGCTCAACCTGACGGCTCTCAATGCCGGAATAGAAAACAATTATAATACATTAAAACGACTCGAAGAATTTAAAGATGAAGGGATAAAACAGTTCAAACAGCTTTCTGGAGAAATTAATAAGAAGCATCAAAACAAAACAAATTCAGAACAGAAAATTCAAGAATATGAAAAAACTCTTCCCGTTATGTATAATGATATGACGCGCCTTGAACAGGAACTTGAAAGAAATGAGGCTGATTATCACGCTATTGACGACAGCCTTAAAGAAAATGATAATATCATTACAAAGATACAGGACGAGCGTGAAAAGACCTTGCAGAAAATTCGCCTGCTTGAGATAGAACGATCCCAAAAGTATATTAAACGGGAAAATATTGCGAATCACCTGGAATCAGCCTATCGCATTTCGCTTTCCGACTTGAGATCAGAATTAAGAGATAAGGCGGAAAAGCAAGATATGTCAATAGATGAAATGGAAGTCGAACTTTCCGGACTTAAGGTGAAAATCGCTAGTATAAGCGATGTAAATCTCGGTGCTATAAAGGAATATGAACAGTTGAAAGAACGTTTTAATTTCTTGTCTGAACAACGTGACGATCTTGTTAAAGCGATTGATGATCTCAATAAAGTTATAAAAAAGATCAACCGGATCACGCAGGAAAAATTTATAAAAACATTTGATCTGGTTAATGAAAAGCTGAATGAGGTTTTCCCGCGTCTTTTTGATGGAGGCACGGCACAACTTGTTTTAACTGAACCAGCCAAACCTCTTGAAACCGGCGTAGAATTCATGATTAATCCACCCGGAAAAAAACTGACCAGAATGAGCCTTCTCTCAGGAGGAGAAAAAGCTCTTTCTGCAATTGCCTTTATCTTCTCTATATTTCTAATTAAGCCTGCATGTTTCTGTATCATGGATGAAATAGACGCGCCTCTGGATGAGGCCAATGTTTTTCGCTTTAATAACTTGCTTAAAATTATAGGAGAAAAATCTCAAATCGTAATGATAACCCATAATAAAAAAAGTATGGAATTTGCTGATACTTTGTTTGGCATTACCATGGAAAAAAAAGGAATTTCAAAGATAGTTTCAGTGAACTTAGGGTAATAGTTCACCACGGATTTTCACGGAAATACACTGAATTCTCGTAACTGTTCAGGTTACACTTACTCATTGTTTTCAATTGGGTGCAATACAAAAAAGTGACATAAATTATATCAAGTAATCGTTGAACCCGTATAATCAGCTTAATGTCGAATTACGAAGGAAGGTACTTAATAATTTTAAAAAAACATCCACACTTCTATATTCAATATTCCCTGTTCGACATTCATCATTCAATTGGTGCTTCTTGGCACTGAAATGGTCACGTTTTGTTCTATGTCACTTTTTTGTATTGCACCCTTTTCAATTTTCAGTGAAACTCCGTGTCGTTCCGTGGTGAATTTTTACAATTTAAAGCAGCCGGTAATATAAAATTCGTACCGAGAGGAGTTATGGCGCTCAACTGGTTCAAAAAGAAAAAAGATTCTGAGGAAAAAATTCCACCTGAAAAAAAGGAAGAACAGGATAATTCAGACTCATCGGGAAAAAAATCTTTTTTTGAACGTTTAAAAAAAGGTCTTTCCAAAACCCGCGAAATTCTTTCAACAGACATAGATGAACTCTTTACAGGAAAAAGAGAAATTGACGACAGTTTATTAGAAGAATTAGAAGAACTTCTGATAACGTCGGACATTGGGGTGCAGACTTCAATGGATCTTATTCAAAAAATTTCAAAAAAATTCTCTAAAATATCTGACGCCGGCCAATTGAAGAATGCCTTGAAAGAGGAAATGCTTTCACTTCTTAATCTACAAACACCAAAGCAAATCCCTGAAACTGCTTCTGCTAAGCCCAGAGTAATAGTGGTAATTGGTATAAATGGTGTCGGCAAAACAACCACAATCGGGAAACTTGCAGCAAAATTCAATTCAGAAGGAAAGAAAGTATTGATAGCTGCTGCCGATACTTTCAGGGCTGCGGCTATTGAGCAGCTTGTGATATGGGCTGACAGAGCAGGTGCTCAAATAGTAAAGCACAAGGATAATGCTGACCCTGCTTCTGTGGCTTATGACAGCATTGAAGCCGCTATTGCAAGAGATATGGATATCGTTCTTGTAGATACTGCAGGAAGGCTTCATACCAAGGTAAATCTTATGGAGGAGCTTAAAAAAATTAAACGAATCATATCGAAAAAGCTGGCAGGTGCACCGCATGAAATCCTTTTAGTTCTTGATGCAACAACAGGCCAAAATGCTTTGTCACAGGCAAAACTGTTTAATGATGCACTTGGAGTAACAGGGATAGCACTTACAAAGCTTGATGGAAGCGCAAAAGGAGGCATTGTTGTAGGTATTTGCAGCACTCTCAAAATTCAACTGAAGTATATTGGTATTGGCGAAAACATCGATGACCTGCAAGACTTTAATGCAAAAGAGTTTGTGGACGCTCTTTTCTAAATTTCTGTTGTCAAACCCATATAATATAGATTTTTTAAAGTAGGTTAGCCGCAGATATAACTATATAACATGTTAACGTTAAATATTATCGAAAAAGTCTTATATAATACTGATTTGTGTTGACATTAAAAAAAGCATACTATATGGAGCTGATAAAAGAAGTGATTTTATCGTTATTAATCAATAACAAAGAGGGGAATGACTATGACAAAAGCAGAATTAGTAGAAAAAATGGCAACCGATGCTGGTATTTCCAAGGTCGCAGCAACAAGTGCACTAAACTCTTTCATGGATGGTGTAACAAAGGCGCTAAAGAAAAAAGAGGGTAAGGTTACTCTTGTGGGATTTGGAACTTTTTCAAAAATCCGCAGAAAAGCTCGTAAAGGCCGTAATCCTCAAACAGGCGAACCGATTAAAATCAAAGCATGCAATGTTGTTAAGTTCCGACCCGGCAAGAAACTAAAAACTGCCATATAGTTCAACCTAAATTGCTTACCCTGGTTCAATCTGAAATTAAAGGCGGTTTATTTAACTTCCCGATGTTAAACAAACCGCCTTTATCTTCTCCCATGGTACACAGCTTCTGGCTGTAGCGGGTGTGACCGAGCGGAAAAGCTGCTTTGCCTATCCATCTGTTGGTCCGGACGTGAATCGCGAATTCTAATCTTTGGCGCTTATCCACCTTTTAAGGATTATCTCTTCTTTAATACGTGGAGTCTTAGATATTATCTTTCTATATTTGAAAGCAAAACCAAAGCGACGAATCAAATAGTATACGTATAGCCTCTTAGAGGTTAAAGGCACAGAATACCTCTTTGAAAGAAATTCTGGATCAGGAAACATTTCTCTAACGAAAGACTTTACTTTCCCCTGAAACGTATCCTCCGCTTGCAACTTAATAAAACTGTTAGGAATAGCAGGAAAGGCGTCTTCCGGGATAAGGATTCTTTTATTAGTAAGTCGAACTAGTTCTTTATCTAAGGTCCCTTCTGCAAGTCCACTGAGGATATCATGGTAAACATCATCGTGATTTCCAATAATTTCGCTTACAATGGAAAGAGTATTATAGATAACGCTTTCTATTCTGTATTTCTCAGCTTCACTTTTAAGTCTTATCCAATTTATGTCACCTCTATAATGCTTGAGAGTTTGAGAGATATCGCATAGCTGAATAAGAGCATTTTTGCTAATAAAGCCCCTATATTGACTCTCAAAACGGTGTTTTAAAAAATGGAGACAAAGGTGAAATATTAAATCGTCCGGACAGAGTATAAGTACTTTATTGCCGGAAATCTCCACAGTATTAGCCCTTTCCCACCACCTTTCAATGATGTCTGTGTCAATATTCCGGGTTCTAACGGGATGAGATTTTGTAATTATGTGCCAGTGAATCTCAACCGGTATATTCTTTTCTGGATGGATATAACTCAAGTGATAGTAATTTTCTCTAAACCATTCTGCCTCAGGACCATTGCTGTAGAACAGGTAGCCTAACCCAGTGATTATTTTTTCTGCGTGAGGAAGGTCATCCTTTTTCACCAGTATGTCAATGTCACCCATTGGCCTCAAACCAATATCACCATAGACCGTTTTAGCCAAAGCTGCACCTTTTAGAAGAATAACTTCCACTTTTTTTTCATGAAATGCACCTAAAATACTATTTAATTCCGCATAAATATACATATTTCTGGCTAAAGTTGCATTGTAGGCTGTTCTTAGCTCATCCATGACTCGTTGGGGAATAGAGCGCCTTTTCTGGATCCTTTTAAAGTTGTTGTACAGGAGTGGCGCCACGCCGTGCCACCGAGCGGACTTCAGGATCTCTTCCCAGTCTAATGAAAGGCCAACCAGGTTTCTGATCTCATCCAGTACGACTTCAGGAATTTCTGTTTGAACGCAGTACAATAATAGCCTATTTTCATTGGATAGATTCATATGTGGATAATTTAGGAATTAAAACCCCAAGTTTTTTTTATTGTATAGGAAGTTATAAAATTTTAAATAGCGAAGCGATATCATTATTCGACGTTCGATGTTGGACGTTCGATGTTGGACGTTCATCTTTTATTTTGTTCTTTGAAAAACTATAGGCTTATCCGTTTTGCTCCATAATATCAGGAAAGAAATATGTCAGCTTATACGTTTTCGTTACTTCCGCATTTCTTTCCAGGAAAATATTTCCATTGTAAAAAAGCCAGGCATGTCCTTCAAGTTTTTTTTGTGTCTTTCTATCAGGCGACTTACCATTATATTTCACTCCAAAACATACATGAAGATTGATTCCCAATTTTCGTAAGAAGTGATAAAGAATTAGAGAGCGCTTAAGGCAGGTACTTTTGTATATCCAAAAGTTACGGCTTAGTATATAGTCTGTAAACTTCACTATCTTATTTTTTGATCTCTCAGAGTCCTGGGACTTGTAAGCTCTCAAATCCCGTGGTGTAAGCACTTTCATAAGCCTGGGGAAAGATAAGAGCCTTAGCATCGCAGGCAATACTGTCACTAAGAGAAAAATCCTGATAAAAAGCCAAATTTCTTCAAAGGAGCTAAAATTAGCCCTGAATTTTCTTATAATCCGGGCCTGACTACTCATCCACCACCTTTACCAATTTCTCATTAATAAGTTCACCAATGAGATTGAGAACACTTCCCTTGGCTTTTTTAGATGAAACATCAAATTCATTCTGAAGCCTTTCACTTATTTCTTTAAGCGTACCACCACTGCTAAGCATTTGCCAGATACGCAGACCCGTCTCATTCAGGGTATAGTACATCTTCGTTGCCAGATTTAAGAGGACTGCCTCTTTGCCTTCTAACTCAGTAATAACTACATCAGGATCAGGTTCGACCCTATGATTGAGCTCTATCATTTATTATAGACCTCCTCTGAACGTTTTTTGTCCAAACCTTATTAGACCAGGGGTTTTGGGGAAACTCTTTAAGCCAATCTATTTTCTTGAAATAATTTGAGCAGTACCAGCATGGAAAGTAGTCTGAGTCCTTGAAATTACCGTTGGAATGGCGTTCTTCCTTCTTCTGGTGGAACTTTCTATTAGATTCAATTAGCCGCTCATAAGCCTCAGAAAAACTCATCTTGCCCAGATTGCCTACTACATCCTCGCCTTCCGCACCATTTCCATGCCCGGATAAGTGACAGCAGGTTGTGATATTACCTCGCCAGTCAATGTTAAATTCCTGCATCTGAAGCGGAGCACATGGGAAGAGGTTGGTAGTATAGTAACCAGGAGCCATAACAATTGGTATTGGAAAAATTTTTTGGAGTTGCCAGACAGTAGCCTCTACCTTTCTTCGCTCATCAGGTGAAAGATCCAGATTTTGCTCTGTGGCTATCGGAGTAGACATAAGATGGCCGAATCTTAGTCCTCTGCTTCCGAGTTTAGTTGCAAGCTCTGCCATCTCTTTTGATTCATCACGGTTGCGGGATGTAATTACTGAATTAAAGGTGAAAGGGATATCTTTCACTACACAAACACTTATAGCCTTCATTACCCGGCGGTATGAACCCTTCCCACGAAGGCCGTCGTGTGTATCCTCCCTGGCACCATCCAGACTGAACGTAATCACTGAAAGCCCGTCACGGTAAGGAAGTATCTCTTTATAAATCTTTGTAAAATTCCAGCCATTAGTAACAAAGCCAAACTTATATCCAGCTTCACATACCATTGTGAGAATTTCTACAAATCCGGGATGCATTGTCGGCTCTCCGCCGGTAAAGGAAAGATGACCGAAGCCGTGAGCCTTAGCTTCCATGAGAATTTTTTCTACAATCTCTATTTTCAGGTCCCCGTCAGCGCTGTGCCTTTTATCAAAGCAGTGTTGACATCTCAGGTTACAGCGATTTGTAAGCTCTATGACTAAGCCTGGCATTTATATCCTTTCTCTATGCTCCAAATCCGGTACATTCTGGCTTCCTGGCTATGTCCCCTCTATCGTACTGCTCACCTGCCGCAGACGCTATCCAAAAAACTATCAAAAAAGTGATGAGCTGTCGTAAAACAACGATAAATCTAAAGCGGCATGGCTTCTGCGGTCAAGTGCAGCAGATGGTCAGGCGATGTGTTGCTATTCCTGCAAACTGCCTCCAAGGTATTTCCGAAACAGCTTGCCGTGTGTCTTCGGAAAGATGTTTGACGGCTTCGCCGATAATTTCAAAATTACGAATCACCGCATCC
>Ga0255432_1019_pt1 | contig 37567 bp, 29 predicted proteins | sample ANMaggSeSYBR02I6_FD_182656 | JGI IMG/M metagenome (GOLD analysis project Ga0255432, IMG submission 182656) | Sediment cell enrichment communities from methane seep in Santa Monica Basin, California, United Staets - ANME aggregate JGI... | ecosystem: Environmental > Aquatic > Marine > Cold seeps >...
GAAGTCAGGTCAACTATTTATGAGCGGTGCGCTTGACCTTGTATGGGAATTGACTTCCGGTCAACCTTGGCTGGTCAATGCTCTTGGCTATGAGTCTTGTTTCAAAATGAAGGAGGGGAGAAACCGAAACAGCCCCATTACCCCGGAAATGATTGTGCAGGCCAGGGAGAACATCATCCGCAGAAGAGAGACTCACATTGATCAATTGATAGATAAACTTCAAGAAGAAAGGGTTAGAAGGGTAATCGAACCGATTCTTTCGGGAAGGGGACAGCCGGAACAGATACCGGACGATGATATTTTATATGTGAAGGACCTCGGACTGATAGGCACAACGGGCGAGTTGCACATAGCCAATAAAATTTATCAGGAGATTATCCCCAGGGCCCTTACCTATTCCACTCAGTTAACTATCAGCCAGTCTCCAGCATGGTATATACTGGGAAACGGCTGCCTTGACACGAACAGGCTTCTTGAAACCTTTCAGCAATTTTTTAGGGAACACTCAGAGCACTGGCTGGACCGTTTCCAATATAGTGAGGCCGGGCCACAACTCTTGCTCCAGGCCTTTTTACAGCGAATTGTAAACAGTGGCGGCAGAATCGAGCGAGAATATGCTCTGGGTCGAAAAAGGACAGATCTCATGATAATCTGGCCGTATCCTGCGGGAGTACAAAAGGTAGTTATAGAGCTAAAGATACTTTACGGTTCATTAGAAATGACCATAAAAAAAGGATTGCAGCAGACGTGGGATTACATGAGCCGTTCAGGTAGTGATAAAGGGCATCTCGTAATATTCGACAGAGATTCCGGGAAAAGTTGGGAGGAGAAAATATTTTGTCAGGAGGAGGAATACAGGGACAGGAGGATAAAGGTTTGGGGAATGTAACTCAGGACATCAGGGGGAATCAGAGGACATGGTGAATTTGGAATGCGCACAGATCATAATTTTTTGAGGTATTTTACCCTTAAAGGTGTAAACTACTTTTAGCAGGCCAGCCCCAAAAGCATTGCAGCAAAAATATGAATATCGGTAATGCTGTACAGGTTTTTTGCCTCTCTGATGGGAGTGCCAATTTTTGGTAGTCCCTACAAAGCAGTGCAGGTTTGGGAATACTGCCCTGTTTTGTAGGGACCACCAAACACTGGATGCAGGCGTACGGCAATTGGCTGACGATCATATTAATGCTGATAATGTGGAAGTCAATGAAACTGAAGATTTGGCCAGCCTAATAGTCATGGATGCAGCTATAAACGAGGCAGAAGCAATTGCCTCTACGGTTGCAGCAAAACATGGCAGCTCATGGCTGACAGAGTTCTTGACAAATGGCGCCGGAAAAAGATACAATAAATTTGATCCAAAGGATGACATTAAGATAGTGGTCATTTGATGACGATGAAGAAAATGACTAACGCACAAAACAAGGACAGAAAAGGAGGTTTGAATGGCAAATGAAAAGAGCGGTAAAGAAACCGGAGCCCCAATTGGCAGCCCCAACCAGCCAGCAGGCCAGCCGAAAATTGTGTGGGATGACTCTGATATGCGTAGCGCTTACGCCAACGTAGCCAACGTGGCCGGCGGTCGTGAGGAAATTGTTCTTCTGTTTGGCATGAACCAGGCTTGGCATGCCGGTCAGGAAGAGGTCAAGGTTAAGCTCACAGATCGTATTGTTTTGAGTCCTTTTGCCGCTAAACGGCTTGCTATTTTACTAAATAACGTCCTCAAAGATTATGAAAAGCGCTATGGTGAGCTGGAAGTTATTGCCAAACGGCCTGAGGGTGCGACCGTACAGTAATTTTCGCTTTTCTCTGAAATTATAACTGGTAGAAAAATCCTCGACGAATGGCCAGGGGTTTGATATGAAATAAATATGGAGCAAAAAGAACCGGAGCCCAAAACAAAACCAGTTGCATGTCGATTAATAGAGGACAAAGATAACCAGGCTGCCGACTCGGAAAATTTATTCTGGCAACAGTTTGCCGGGGCAACCACATTCAGGGCATTCTGCCAGAGCTGGCTGCCGTTGCAGTGCCGCATGCTCAAAGGGGTATGCTGTGCGATGATTCTTCTGGGAAACCCGGACAGCGGACCTTTCGCACCCGTAGCAGTCTGGCCGGACGCAAAGCTCAATCTTCAGCATCTTACCGGGGCCGCGGAACGCTCTCTCAAAGAGCGCCGCGGCCTTCTTATTGAAAAGGACACAGACCCCGCCTCTAAAAATCATTTTCCCGAGAATTTTCATATTGCCTATCCAATCGAGATTGTGGGTAAAATCCACGGTACCGTTGTCCTGGGAGTTGACGAGCACGACCGCACTGCGGTTCAAAATATTATGCGGCAACTGCACTGGGGGGCGGCCTGGCTGGAAGTGCTGATTCGACGTACACAGGCGGCAACGTCAGAGGAGGTCAGCGAACGCCTGCAGACAGTGCTTGATCTGCTGGCCTGTGCTGTTGAAAATGAACGTTTCCATGAGGCAGCCATGGCGTTTGTTACCCGGATGGCAAACAGTCTGGAATGTGACCGGGTGAGTATTGGGTTTTTTTCCGGGCGGCACACAAAGGTTACCGCAGTTTCCCACAGCGCTGACTTTGGCAAGCAGACCAACCTGGTGCGGGCCATTGAATCAGCCATGGATGAGGCCATTGACCAGCAGGCTGTGGTGGTTTACCCGGCCTTGCCTGAAACAACCCCCCTTGCCACTCGCGCCCATGCTGAACTTGTACGGCAGCACGGTTCTGGGGCTATATGCACTGTTCCGCTGGAGGTTAAAGGAAAGCCGATCGGGGGGCTGACGCTTGAGCGTTCTGTGGATAAACCCTTTGATCCGGTAACGGTGGAGCTGTGCGAAACCATTGGGTCGGTAATGGGCCCGATCCTGCAGGCCAAACAGATGGAAGAGCGCTGGCTGGTTCACAAGGCAGTCGCTTCATTGGCCCGGCAGTTTAAGAGACTTTTGGGTCCGGGCTTTTTGGTCCGCAAGCTGGTGGTGATGGCTCTTATAGTGTTGACTGTTTTTTTTGCGTTTTTTGAGGTTGACTATCGTGTAACAGCCCCGACTGTCATAGAAGGGGAGGTGCAGCGGGTGGTGGCAGCGCCTTTTAACGGTTACATCAAGGAGGCGCCTGCCCGGCCCGGTGATATAGTGATGGAAGGGGACATGCTGGGCCTGCTGGACGATCGGGATCTTAAACTCGAACGTATCAAGTGGTTTACCGAAAAACAACAGAATTCCAGGCAGTATGACGAAGCCATGGCAAAACATGACCGGGCGCAGATCCATATCTTAATGGCCAGGATCGAACAGGCCGCCGCACAGATGTCCCTGATAGATGAACAAATGGCGCGGTGCAGGATTATTGCACCATTTGACGGGGTAGTTATGAGCGGCGACTTGAGCCAGTCTCTCGGAGCGCCTGTGGAACGTGGCGAGGTGTTGTTCGAAGTGGCTCCTCTAAATAAATACCGGGTGATCGTTGAGGTGGATGAACTTGATATTAGCGCAATTGTTGTGGGACAGAAAAGCGATCTGGTGCTGCCCTCAATGCCCGGCAAGGCATTTCCTTTTGTGGTGGAGAAGATTACACCAGTATCAATTGCCAAAGAGGGCCGCAACTACTTTCGGGTAGAGGGCCATATGGTGCAGTCCCAGTCGCATTTGCGACCTGGTATGGAAGGTGTCGGCAAGGTCACCATCGACCGTCGGAAGCTGATATGGGTCTGGACTCACAAGGCTATAGATTGGCTGCGGCTGCAAATGTGGCGATGGTTCCCTTAGAGGTTAAGCACAAACATGTCTGAGTCCCTATTCAGTCCATCCTGGTACCGTGTGGCATCTTTAAATCCGCGCTTGCGGAGTCATGTGGAGATTCACCGCCATCATTACCGCGGGGAACTGTGGTATGTGCTGCAGGACCATGCTTCAGGCCGCTTTCAGAGGTTTACCCCGGCTGCCTATCTGCTGATCGGGCTGATGGACGGCAAACACAGCGTACAGGAACTCTGGGAGGCAGGCCGGGCGCGATTGGGGGAAGATGCTCCGACACAGGAAGAGATAATTCGTCTTTTGAGTCAATTACACGCGGTCAATGCCCTGCAGACTGACGTTTTGCCTGACACGGCTGAAATGCTCAAACGTTTTGAAAAACAGCGCTACGGCAAGTGGAAGCAGAATTTGCGCAGTCCGCTGTTTATGCGTTTTTCGCTGCTTGATCCGGAGCGGATTCTGGCTTTTTTTCTGCCGCTGGTACGACCTGCGTTCAGTTGGGCAGGGGCCGTTATATGGCTGATTGTGGTGGGGTATGGTATTTTTCTGGCTGGTGTGCACTGGTCGGAGTTGACCGAAAACATCACCGACCGCATTCTGGTGCCCGGCAACCTGGTGATCCTCTGGCTGGTCTTTCCCTTTTTGAAAGCCTTTCATGAGTTCGGTCACGCTTTTGCGGTGAAGGTGTGGGGCGGGGAAGTGCATGAAATGGGCATCATGCTGCTGGTGTTTACCCCGATTCCATACGTGGACGCTTCGGCTGCATCCGCGTTTCGCAACAGGCGGGAGCGGGTGCTGGTGGGGGCCGCCGGGATGATCGTGGAGGTTTTTATCGCTGCCCTGGCCATTTTTCTTTGGACCAGCATTGAGCCTGGACCGGTCCGGGCCGTGGCGTTTAACATAATCCTGATTGCCGGTGTGTCGACTCTGCTCTTTAACGGCAACCCGCTTTTGCGTTATGATGCTTACTATATTCTTGCCGATCTTCTGGAAATACCGAATCTGGCCCAGCGCGGGATCAAATACATTGGCTACATGTTCCAGCGCTATCTGATTAGAGCAAAAGACGTTGAACCACCATTTTCCGTATCCGGTGAACGTGTCTGGTTTGTGATTTATACCATTGCGGCGTTCTTTTACCGGATTTTTATTTTTACCAGTATTATCCTGTTCATTGCCGGCAAATTTTTCTTTATTGGTGTGCTATTTGCCTGCTGGGGGATTTTTAATATGTTTGTCATGCCCCTCGGTAAAATCGTGCGATTTTTGTTCTTTTCTCCGAAATTGCGTCGCAGGCGCGCCTGGGCTGTTACAGCCAGTGTTTTATTTCTGATCGGTACTATTGCTCTTGTCACTTTTGTTCCAGTTCCCCTTGGCACCCAAGCGCAAGGGGTTATCTGGATTCCCGAGCGTGCTTTTGTACGTGCCGGTACGGATGGTTTTGTGGATAGGCTGACGGTTGCTCAGGGCAGCAGCATCGATGCCGGAGATCCGGTTATCGAATGCTCCGACCCGTTTCTGCCGGCCGAGATCCGGGTGCTGGAAGCGCGTATGCAGGAATTAAACGCCCTCTATGACACTCAGATTTTGTCAGACCGGGTTAAGGCGGAAATTACCCGGGAGGAGATCCGCCAGGTTGAAGCCGAGCTGCAAGACACACGGCAGCGAGTCAATGATCTGATTATTCGCAGCGCTACCGCCGGCAAAATCGTGATACCGATGGCTGAGAACCTTGCGGGTAAGTTTGTGCGGCGTGGGGAACTGTTGGGCTATGTGCTGAACCGCTCGGCCATGATCGCCCGGGTGGTTGTGAATCAGGCTGACGTCGATTTTGTACGTCAGAAAACTTTGGATGTGAAGGTGCGATTTCCGGAAAAGATTTTCCGCAAAATGCCGGCTCGACTCCTGCGCGAGGTTCCGGCTGCTACGGATCAGTTGCCAAGCCGTACCCTTAGCCAGGAGGGGGGCGGCGAAATTGCTATCGATCCGCGGGACATGCAGGGTATTAAAGCGTTTCAGAAGATATTTTTGTTTGATATCGTGCTGCCGCCACCAGAGGCGTTGTACAATATAGGCGGACGAGTCTATGTGCGTTTCGACCATGGCCGGGAACCGCTGGTGTACCGCTGGTGCCGGTTGATCAGACAACTGTTTTTAAGAAGATTTAATGTATAGCGTAAATATCAAACACAGCATTAGCAGTAAAATCTATCCGGAGCGCGAAGAACCGCGCCTGAAAAAAGCAGATCAATTTGCCGCGGCCGTGGGCGGATTTTTTGCGCCCTGGCTGCGACCCCGATCTGGTCGTTTCAAATGGATTGTTGAGGCTGTCAATGGCTGTGCTGCTGAAGTCGAGAAATGCAGTGACGTGCAAATTATGGAAGCCTGTCAAAACCTTGGGCAGCGTCTGAGACAGCAAGGTTACCGGCAGGCGCTGGTGGCTCATGCTTTTGCTTTGGTACGTGAAGTTGCCGGGCGAACCGTAGGTCTGCGGCCCATGGACGTTCAGTTGATGGGCGGGGTGGTTTTGCTCAACGGAATGGTAGCGGAGATGGAAACCGGTGAAGGCAAAACCCTGACGGCAACGCTGCCTGCCTGCACCTTGGCTCTTGGAGGCGTTCCCGTCCACATTATCACCGTTAATGACTACCTTGCCAGGCGGGACGCCGACTGGATGAAACCGATTTACAATGCACTTGGCCTTACGGTCGGAACCATCATCCACGGTATGGATTCCAACGCTCGTCACAATGCTTACGGCTGTGATGTGACCTACTGTACGAACAAGGAAGTGGCCTTTGATTATCTGCGAGATCGTATCGTACTCTGGGACCGCCCCAGCCCGATTCGACTCCAGCTTGAGCAGTTGTACGGCGAAAACTCCCGGGCTAACCAACTTACTATGCGCGGGCTGCGTTTTGCCATTATTGATGAGGCTGACAGTGTTCTGGTGGATGAAGCCCGTACGCCGCTGATCATATCATCGGAAGCAGACGGATTTTATAATTCGGGTGTGTATCAACAGGCACTAACTATGGCTAAAAGACTCGAGCAGGGAAAAGATTTTGTCGTATCCGGTGAGAGAACCGTTGAACTGAATAATTGCGGAAAAAAGCGCATTACCGACGACGTTTGGCCGGATCTGGATCAACCCCTTAATTACGCTCAGCGCCAGGAACTGGTGCGTCAGGCGTTGACAGCCCTGTTCCTCTTCGACCGAGACAAACACTATCTGGTCAAGGACGGAAAGGTTCAGATTATCGACGAATACACCGGCCGGCTGATGGCCGACCGTTCCTGGGAGAGCGGTTTGCATCAGTTAATTGAGGTTAAAGAAGGGTGTGACATTACCAAGCGCAAGGAAACCCTGGCCCGTATCAGTTATCAGCGTTTTTTCAGGCGTTACCTGGGGTTGGCCGGCATGACCGGCACCGCCTGTGAGGTGGCCGGAGAACTCTGGTCGATTTATCGTTTACGGGTGGTGACTATTCCTACCAATAAGCCCATGCGAAGACGGTTTCTGCCGGATCGTGTCTATGATACTGCCGGGCGGAAATGGGAAACAATTGTAAAAACCATTGCCGCAATCAATCAAAAAGGCCGCCCGGTGCTGGTGGGCACGCGTTCGGTTGAGGCGTCGGAACATCTGGACAAGCTTCTGGGAGACGCTGGCCTGCCGCACAGTGTGTTGAATGCCAGGCAGGACAGGGAGGAGGCTGAGATAATTGCCAGGGCAGGTGATTACAGGCGTATTACGGTGGCTACGAATATGGCGGGACGTGGTACGGATATCAAGCTTGCTCCCGGGGTGGCCGAGGAAGGAGGGCTGCATGTCATCGCGACTGAAAGACATGATACTCGTCGCATAGACCGCCAGCTTTTTGGGCGCTGCGGGCGACAGGGAGATCCAGGGAGTACTGAGGCCATAGTTTCCCTTGAGGACGAGCTTGTTGACGTTTATACCGGCAAATTGTTGCGGTGGATGGCATCTGCTCTTCTCAAATTTCCGGGCGGTTCCGGCGGGCGGATGCTCGGCAAATTGTTGTTTTATCGGGCGCAGCGCAAAGCGGAAAGACTGCACGCCCGTATGCGACACGATTTACTTAAAATGGATGAGCAAATAAGCGACTCACTTGCATTTTCGGGTCGTTCCGAGTAAAGGAGAGGATGTGTAAATGAAGTTGGTACGCGGTGTTGTATTTGGCGTTATACTCTATTTGTTGATAATTGCGGTGCCGGCTGGGTTGGCGGGTGCAGAGCCCATTGTGCTTGATGGTTTGATAGAACCTTCCATGGTTGTTAATGTCGGCAGCAGTGTTACCGGAATCCTTGAAACAGTGGATGTAGAACGGGGAGACACGGTCAAAAAAGGTCAGGTGCTGGTCCGGTTACGTTCTAAAGTCGAGAGGGCCTCTATGGAACTTGCTCGTTTTCGTAGCGAGATGAAGGCCACCATTAAAGAAAAGCATGCACAGGTGGATTTTAGTCTGCGCAGGCAGAAGCGGTATGAGGAATTGTACAAGAAAAAAGTGATTCCATTCGAAGAGATGGATGAAGCCAGGACCAATAGCAAGCTGGCGTTGATTGCCATGGAAGAAGCGAGAGAAAACATCCGTCTTGCCGAGCTGGAATTAAAACGTTCGATTGAGGTGGTCAAGCGCATGACCATCTACAGTCCGATTGCAGGAGTGGTGATGGAACGATTCCTTTTTCCTGGTGAGTACGTTGAAAATCAACCAATTTTAAAACTGGCCCAGATTCATCCGCTCTATGTTGAAATTTTTGCTCCCGTGGAACTGTTGGGCACAATCAAAATCGGTATGCGCGCTGAAGTAACGCCGGAGAAACCGGTAGAACGCGTTTATAAAGCCAGGGTAAAGATCGTTGATCAAGTCGTGGATGCTGCCAGCGGCACATTCGGTGTGCGTCTGGAACTGCCCAATCCTGAATACGGATTGCCGGCTGGTCTGAAGTGTACGGTTACCTTTTATAAATAGTGTCTGAACGAAAATCCTCCTAATTGCACTTTTTTTGTTATTGCGAGGGAAGCATGACCGAAGCAATTTCTTGGAAACAAGGGGGATGACCGCTCGGAACCAGGGGTTTTTGTTCAGGCACTAAATAGCAATAATAAGGAGTTTTATATTGTCTGAACCGGTTTATATAATTGGGATAGATTTAGGCACAACCAATAGTGTTGCAGCTTATACTGAAGCTAATATTACTAAGGGTGAACCTTCCGATATAAAGATACTTAAGATCCCTCAGTTAACAGGCCCGGGAACAGTAGAGAAAAGAGAAATCCTGCCTTCCTTTATTCTTATGAACGAAAAAAATGATGATAGGGATGAGGCGCTTAATCTGCCATGGGATAATGAAACTCATTATGTTGTTGGCGAGCATGCCAGAGATAGAGGTGCGGAAATCCCGGGCCGCCTGATTTCTTCATCCAAATCCTGGCTTTGCAATACAATGATTGACAGGAATAAGCCGGTTCTTCCATGGGGAGGTGGGGACAAACAGCCAAAGCTTTCGCCGGTTGAGGCTTCAGCAGCCATATTGCGGCATATTCACGATGCATGGAATAACATAATAGCTGGGGATGATGAAAAATTATTAATTCAAAATCAGGAAATTTTTTTAACTGTTCCTGCTTCGTTTGATGCTGTTGCAAGAGAACTTACTGTAAAAGCAGCAAGTCTTGCAGGTCTATCAAATGTTACTTTGCTTGAAGAACCCCAGGCTGCATTTTATGCATGGATCGAATCTTCAGGTAATCAATGGAGAGATAGTATTAAAGAGGGAGACCTTGTCCTTGTTTGCGATATCGGCGGAGGCACAAGTGATTTCAGCCTTATCAACGTCTCTGATAATGATGGTGAGCTTTTACTGGAAAGAATAGCTGTCGGTGATCATCTTCTTGTTGGAGGTGATAACATGGATCTGGCCCTTGCGTATTCCGTTTCAAGACAGATGGCTGAAAAAGGCACTAAACTCGATTCATGGCAGATGCGTGGTCTTTGGCACAGTTGCCGCAAAGCAAAGGAAAATATATTATCTGATCCTGAAAAAAAGAACTATCCTGTGACAATACTGGGCAGGGGAAGCAGCTTGATAGGTGGTACAATCAAGACAGAACTTTCAATGAATGAAGTGCAGCAGCTTATTCTTGACGGTTTTTTCCCACAGTGTGAGATAACTGCCGAGCCAATAACAAATCAAAAGACAGGTCTAAAGGAGATTGGCCTTTTGTATGAAGCAGACCCTGCAATCACGCATCACCTTGCACATTTTCTTGGCAGGCATAAAATTGATGGTGAAAGTAACAGGTTGCCGAATGCCATCCTTTTTAACGGCGGCGTTATGAAAGCTGATCCTATAAAAAAACGCATAAAGGAAGTATTATCATCCTGGGCTGGATATGGAAGCTCCTCATCTATCAAAGAGATTGATACAAAAGACTTTGATTTGTCTGTTGCAAGGGGGGCTGTTTATTATGGCCTGGCAAGGCGCGGAGAGGGCATACGCATTCGAAGCGGTCTTGGCCAATCATACTACATTGGTATTGCTGCATCAATGCTAGCAGTACCAGGTATGCCTGCTCCAACAAGGGCACTTTGTGTTGCGCCTTTTGGTATGGAGGAAGGGACCAAAGCAAAACTTGAAAATCAGGAATTTATTATAGTGGTAGGTGAACCTGTAAAATTTGACTTTTTAGGCTCAGCATTAAGAACTGAAGATTCATTAGGTACAATTATTGATGACTGGGAAGATGAAATTAATGAAATAGCAACAATTGAGACCACGCTTGATGGAGATTATGGCAGCTCTATTCCTGTTAACCTCGAAATAGATATAACAGAAGTCGGAACTCTTGAATTATGGTGTGTTGCCAGGGAGGATGACCGCAGATGGAAACTGGAGTTCAATGTCAGGGAGAAAGAAAATTTTGGACCTTCTTGAGAAACATTTTATAATAGGTATTGATTTAGGGACTACCAATTCTGCTGTATCCTATGTGGATCTTCTGGCGGATTCAAAAAAGAAGTATCGAATAAAGATATTTAAAGTTCCTCAACTGACAGGTTTTGGAGAAGTCTCCAAGCTTCCGGTTTTACCATCATTTCTCTATATCCCGGGGAAGTATGATATTTCAGAGGAGGCTGTATCACTTCCATGGATAAGCAGTGGAAAAAACTTTGTCGGAGCTTTTGCAAGAGATCATGGGGCAAAAGTACCGGGCAGACTTGTATCATCTGCAAAAAGCTGGCTTTGCCACAATAATGTGGATAGAAAAGCCCGGATTCTTCCCTGGGGAGCAGGTGATGAGGTATTCAAAATTTCACCTGTTGAGGCTACCGCATCATACCTGAAACATATAAAAAAAGCGTGGAACAGCTCAAAAGGCGATGATGAAGATCTATATCTTGAAAACCAGATAATAATTATAACTGTGCCTGCCTCATTTGATGAAGTTGCACGTGATCTTACAGTTGAAGCTGCATCAATGGCGGGTTTAAGCAATGTAACTTTACTGGAAGAACCTCTTGCGGCTTTTTATAGCTGGTTGATTCGTCATGAGCATAACTGGAATAAATTTGTAAATCCAAATGAGCTTATTCTTGTTTGCGATGTTGGGGGCGGGACCACTGATTTTACACTGATAACTTTGAGAGAGGTGGATGGAAGCCCCAGGTTCGAGAGGATAGCGGTTGGAGATCATTTAATCCTCGGAGGTGACAATGTTGATCTTGCGCTTGCAAGCAATATAGAACAGCGTTTTTCCAAAAAAAGAATATCTTTAAGCGGGGACAGGTGGAGAACTCTATGCCATCAGTGCAGAAAGGCCAAGGAAAATATTTTAAACAAAGATACGGAATCAGAAAAAATTACATTAATGGGGGAGGGCAGCAAGCTTATTGCGGGAACGGTTTCAGCAGAACTCGGGCGTAAAGAGATTGAGAAAACAGTGTTGGAAGGTTTTTTCCCGCTTGCTGATCCAAAAGACATAAAGAAAATAAATATCAGGGAAGGAATAACTGAATTCGGTCTTCCATATGAACAAGAGCCGGCCATAACAAGGCATCTGGGTTATTTCCTGGATAAACATAAAGAGGATGTTATAAAAGTATTAAACAGACAAGATCATGCTCCTGATCTTATCCTCTTTAATGGCGGATCATTAAAACCTGCTGTTATTCAAGAAAGAATAAGAGCAGCCATACGTTACTGGTTTAAGAACAAATTAAAAGATGAACGTCGAACACCCGCCTGCCATGCATCACAAACGATAATTGTCGTTGGACCGAGACACGAGGACCTTCTACCAAGCCAACCCAAAGGCATTGCGGGCAGGTCGAACGTCCAACATCGAACGTCGAATAATGAAAAAAAATCTTCTTTTTCTTCTGATTTTCCTCGAGTATTGGAAAATACGGATCCTGATCTTTCTGTTGCGCTTGGTGCATCATACTATGGCCTTGTTAAGATTGGAAAGGGAGTGCGGGTTGGAAGTGGAAGTGCAAGAGCTTATTATCTGGGTGTTTCAAAAAAGGAGTCAGATACTATTGAAGGGTTGCCAAAAAAGACTGATAAAAAATTTGCTGTTTGTCTGGTAGAACGCGGTCTTGAGGAGGGCACAACTATTGAGCTGAAGGATAAAAAATTTGAGGTTCTTGCAAATCAGCCGGTTAGTTTTGATATTTACAGCTCAAGCTTTCGTTCAGGAGACAGACGCGGCGACCTTGTTGAAATAGACGATTCTTTGACTTGCCTTCCGCCCATACAAACAGTTGTTCAGTATGGAAAAAAGGGCGTTAAAACAAGGATTCCCGTTCATATTGAATCAGATTATACTGAAATGGGCACACTTGCTCTCTGGTGTTGTTCTCTGATAAGCAATCATCGCTGGAAAATGCAGTTTCAATTGCGGGATGCATTAACACCGGTAGATATCACTGACAAAGAAATATTTGAAGACTCTATTGTGGATGAAGTTTGTTCATATGTTGGAAGTATTTTTTCAGACAGAACAGATAGCAGTGCGCTTAAAAATTTAAGTAAAGTTATAACAAAAAAAGTCGGAAGATCCAGGGAAAGATGGCCGCTTGGATTTATTCGGAGAATTTCCGACGAGCTGATTAAACTTGTTGAAACTCGCACTTTCGGGCCTGAACATGAAAGCAGGTGGCTTAATCTGACCGGATTTTGCATGAGGCCGGGATTTGGAGATGGTTTTGATGAGTATAGGGTAAAGAGTTTATGGAAGATTCATAAGCATGGTACTATTCATTCAAAAAATGCACAGGTATGTTCTGAATGGTGGATATTGTGGAGAAGAGTGGCAGGAGGGCTTAGCGCAGGGCAGCAAAGACAGTTTATCCAGGAACTTGCTCCCATTATAATGCCTAAGAAAGGAACAAAGAGCAGGATACCGCACCAGGAGCGTCTGGAAATCTGGATGGCGGTTGCAAATATGGAAAGGCTCCTGGTAAAAGACAAGATTCAATGGGGACGTATGCTTCTTTCAGAGATTAAACCCAAAAAATGCAAACCCCAGCATTTATGGTCTCTTTCGCGAATAGGCGCTCGTGAACTTCTTTATGGTCCTGTTGACAGGGTAATACCTTCTGAAGAAATATCTTCATGGATTGAAGAAATACTGTCTAAGACATGGCGCAATCCAAAACCGGTTGGGATGGCAATCGCTCAACTGGCCCGCAAAACCGGTGATCGAATGAGAGACCTTGATTCATCAATTACAGACATCATAATAGACTGGATGAATCAATATGATATTTTAGCCCCTCATATAAAATACTTAGAAGATGTAGTTCCAATGGCTAAAAGTGAAGAAAATGCCATTTTCGGTGAAACTCTTCCATCAGGACTGGTTCTTCACTAAGCCTTATTTTTTACAAACAACTCTGGAGGCTGTATTGAAAATTGCTGTTTCTGCTGACGGCCCGGATCTGAATGCAAAAGTTGGATCCAGATTTGGGACTTCTAAATACTTTATAATTGTTGATCGGGATACAATGGATTTTGAGGCGGTTGCAAACCCTGGCGCTTCAACTTACCAGGGCTCCGGTGTTCAGGCTGTTGTGCTTGTTATCAGCAAGAAAGTTGATGCGGTTTTAACAGGTTATTGCAGCCCCACTGCCATTGGTCACCTTACAGCAAACGGCATACAGGTGCTTGCCGGAGTTGTCGGCACGGTTGGAGAAGTTGTGCAGAAGTACAAAAAAGGCAAATTACAGCGACAGCCTGGAATTAAATCCGGCCTTGAAGCAGGCGTTAATAAGATTGATAAGACAGCTCTGATTCATGCTTTAAGCAATTCCGTCAATCAGATTATCAGGCTTCTGCCTGTTTTAACCGGTGTGGTGCTGCTCATCGGACTATTCAGCTCATTTATCTCAAAAGAGCTTCTGTCCTCTGTTTTTTCAGGCAATATTGCAATAGATACTTTCCTGGGGGCAAGTTTGGGGAGTATTTTTGCCGGCAGTCCTATTAATAGTTATATCATTGGTGGAGAATTCCTGGAATATGGGATCAGCCTGTTTGCGGTAACCGCCTTGATTATTTCATGGGTTACTGTAGGAATAGTGCAGTTGCCGGCTGAGATGGCAGCTCTGAGCATAAGATTTGCTTTGGTCAGGAATGCGGTGTCCTTTGCTTTGTCCCTGATTATAGCGATTCTTACTGTATTGGTGTATAAATATGTCACATAGGACTACACGTAAACAAAGTATCATGCGGATGATCTATTTCCCTGCTTCGGTAATTGCAGTATATGGAATTATTTTTGCATTTATGCCGGACAGAGCTTTCCTTGCTCTCAAAAGCAGCGGCATTATTTTTTCCAATATAATTATCCCGCTATTCCTTGTTTTTATTCTTATGATAGTTCTGAATCTTTTTTTAAAACCAGCATATATTGCGAGTTTTTTGGGAAAAGAAGCCGGCATTAAGGGAATCATACTATCAATGACGGCAGGAATTATTTCTACAGGACCCATATATGCCTGGTATCCAATGCTCAAAGAATTAAACGAAAAAGGGGCTGGAAGTTCATCCATTGCCGTTTTCCTGAACAGCAGAGCTGTCAAGCCGTTTCTTCTGCCAATAATGATTTCGTATTTTGGATGCTTATATGTAGCTATACTTACGGTATTTACAATTACGGGGTCACTTGTCGCAGGATATACAGTAGGGGCGCTGGTGGAGAAAAAAATACCTAAGCCAAATATTTCATAAAAAACGAAAATACATTTTTATAACATTAAACTATATTTCAACCCACTAATATGATTTAAATACACCGATTGAGTATTGTCAGACCAGGCAGGAGGATTTGGATTTGGAAGAAATATCATCTTTAAATAACTTTCCCGGAAAATGCCGGGAGTGTGCTAAATTATTCAGGTCGATGATTCATGGCAAGTGTAGTTTCTGCCATGACTTGGAATTTCAAGAAAATGTACTCTGTCATCTAAACAGGTGCATACAAAATCCGGCGGTTTTTGAGTGTTATGCTTTTCAGCCGGCACTCAAACTGGTCGGATCGTCTGATCAGGAGTTTCCTTCTTTGCCCAATAGTGTCGTCAAAGACAACTCTCCACAGAACGGTTTCCATGAGCTGCTTGATTCCGATAAAATTAAGTATCAGCGAGCTTTGGCCTTGCAAAGACTGAGCCGTGATCCGGATAGTGTATTTGTCGAGCTCAAATACCATTTTGCATGGAATGTGATCTACAGAAAGCCGGTTTTTGCTCTGCCCGCAAATATCTTTGATTTCGTTTGTGATACTTTCTCAAAATGTAGTGAGATTGTCGGTGGTTTAGTTGATTTGCTCTGGCTGGCTCCAGACCACCTGCATTTATATGTGGAATCAGATGGAAGCAACTCGGTGGAGACGATAGCTCAGGAAATGAAACGGGTGTCGGCGGCAGCTATTCTTGCAGAGTTCGGCGACTTGAAGGCGAGTTTGGATGCACAAAAGGAGCTGTGGGACAAAGCTTACTTTGTAGAAACCATAGGCTAAATCAAGCATCTACAAGGACAGCGAGAATCAGCGGTGTTCTGTCGTTAGATCAGCCTCATCAGCTCTAAAAAAAGGAAGTTCCAGTTGTTTAGGAGCGTTGTTAATATCAGAAAAATGGCAAATCTTGTTTTCTTCCAGAATTTCCTTAACTATAGACTTTCAGATAATTAATTTTACAAGGCCAGAAGGAGGAAGGCGTATTAGTTATACGTCGACGACTGATAACACAGTGAAATTATTTATCTGAAAAGTCTATATGTCTATTGCAGTTGTTTCAGACATAGTTCAAGAACCCTGTCAACTTATAAACTAATGTCCCCTGAACTGCTTGCGGGTGAACTGTCACAAATTGCAGCACTTAACAAATAGGTATGACAACGACAAAAATGGATCCTGACAGATCATTCGGCTCTACAAATATTCGTCCTCCATGAGCCTCCGCCACAAGTTTGCACAATGTCAAACCTAAACCTATCTGGGGGATATTTCGTCTCTGCACTTCGACCGTTTTGAACCTATTAAAAATAATCTTTCGATCTTTTTCATCGACGCCCGGCCCTTCGTCTAATACCCTGATCTGGCAACTACTATCACTGGAATTGGACGATACCGCCGATTCAATATGCCTGATTTGGAGAGTTACTGTGCCATTTTTTGGTGAGAACTTTATTGCATTCGACAAAAGATTATCCATAAGTCTTCGGAACAGATTCGCATCCAACATCATACTCTGGGAATTATTCGGAAGATCTAAATCGAGTTTTATCCTTTTCGACTGAGCCAATATCTCATTTTGTTTGACGACATCACTGGCAAGTTTGTTAAGATCAACAGAACTACGATCAATGATTAATTTTCCACCTATCTGTTTGGCGACAATCAGTAAATCATTAAGAAACGCATTTATTTGAAATGCCTTTTTACGAATAATGTTCAATTTTTCTCGTCGATCATCCGTCAGGTTCTTGTCCATCATCATCAATTCATCAGCCGTCGTAATAATGAAAAGATGGTTTCTCATATCATGAACGATCATATGAGAAAGCTCTTCTCTCATCTTCAATGTGGCTGTCAATTCCTCGTTTCGCCTTGCCACTTTTTCGGAAAGAATTTTACTATAATTTAATGATTCTCTTTGTTTATAATAAAAGTGAATAGTTATTGCCAGTAGTCCGCATAGAATAGTTCCTACTAAAATGATCGTTAGCTTAATCGATAATAGTTTTCGATGAATTGTAGGTGCCGTAATATCCACACCAACGATACCGATGGTTCGTCCCGATTTGTTTCTGATTGGAGCATAGCCGGACAACAGGTCCGGGTATGGAGGATCGGGAGCGATATCGCGATCGGCAGCAGGATTATCCCATGCTTTTACAAGTTCTGGAAACATGGCTGCATCGTAGTAATTACCAGGGAGTTCGCTTCTTTCGTCGTCATTGATAACTCCATCCTTATTCTTATCAATCGCTGGTTGATCAACAACGAATTCATAATCCGAGGGCTTAGATTTGTGACCGGATTGGCGTCGCATTATGTACATATATCTAATATCAAGATTAAATCTGGCGATTGCGGATAGCAATTTTTGAACACGCTGATAGGACGCGATCGAAATGTCTTCTGGAGAATTAATTGCCTCGATATCATTGGGATCTATTCCAGCGGCAGTAGCAATAGCAACACCCATTGCCTGGAATCGAATCTCATTGATAAGGGAGCGCTTCACTGAGAAGTATAAGCCTACAAATAATAACACTGCAATCAGGCAAATGGAAAGTAGTTGGTTACGATGGTTTTTCTTTAGAAATTCAGCCATGATAATCAATCCTATTTGTTAAATAGTGCCCGAACGAAAACTAGAAAATTTTTTCAAGTTCAAGGAAGGCGCAAATTTTAACCACAGGAATACACTGCTTACTGACCACTGTTAGCGGCAGCCATAAATTTTTTTAACTGATTCTCAAAATATAAACGTTCCTTTTTAGCTATTCTAAGCGCATGTAATTCAGCCGATACTGCTTCTTCCAACTGTCCATTTATATAATAGCTTTCCGCAAGAGTGTCCAGTATGTGTGGAGATTTTTCAATATCCGCAGCCTTTAATGCAAGATTCAAAGCGCGTTCAGGGTTGCGCAGGTTTTTATCATCACATGTTGCATAAAGCCATGCAAGATTGTTTAAAACATGCGGGTTGTCTGGTTTAAGATCTATTGATTTTTCATATGCTCTGATCGTTTCAGTATAATTATTGATATTATAATAAAGATCTCCCAGATTGCTATAAAGGTGTGGGTTGTCTGGTGTATTGTTAATCTCTCTTAACAGTATTTTTTCGATAAAATGTTTGCTTAACTTTTTTCCGGTTTCACCATAATTTAAGTTATATCCAATACCTCCCATTATGACTATTGCTGCAAGATATACGGCAATGCTTTTTTTTATTTTTCGGTCCTGTTTAATTATACAGGTTTTGTCTTCTTCACACAGATTGAGATATTCAATTCGTTCTTTAATGCTGAAATGATGCCAGTTCGGTATGTCCGGTGACTGCCCGGTCGTTGCTGTTATCTTTTTGAATGTAGATATCAGCGGTTTTGCGCTGGGGAAGAGAGCATATACATATGTGTCTGCCTGACGTTCGAAGTTTCGCATGAAATATCCGAAGATATAGCGGAAGTAGATAAAAAATATAATAATTATAATCAGGCTGAAAACGGCCGAGATTATTGTATCGTGGTTAATACCCGAACTGCTTATTAATCTGTACACCGGATCAGTATAGATAATGAAATATATAAGAAGATCAAACATAGTATACGAAACGAAAATATAGCCAATAAAAAATACCAGATAAAAGTGCAGATGTTTTCTTTTGACATGTCCTATTTCGTGCGCAATTACAGCATCCATTTCTTCTGGTTCAAGGTGGCGAACCAGTGTTTTTGTAATAAGAATATATCGGAATTTTTTAATCAGGCCCATGATACCTGCTGTGATCATTCTACCGCCGAATATGGGCCAGTAAAGAATGTTGGAGTATTCTAATCCAGCCCTTCTGCAAAGTTTTTCGATTCTGCTTCTCACATAACCGGATTCAAGTGGTTTGCACCTCCAGAACTTCTGAATCATTGCAGGGCCGATTATTACAACTGTGGAGAGGAAGAAAAGGAAATAGACCACTTGGCCTTCCGGAGTGGAAAGAAAACGTTTCGGCAGTTCAAATGGAAGTGCATTTATAATGTCGGCAATTCCTGACAGCAGAAACCATGGAAAAAGAACGGGAATAGAAAATGAAATATTAGACAAAACATAAGAACGCCTTGACAGGTCGGTTATGTAAAGCCTTTTATATGGCCCGTAGGCACAAGCCCAGATAATAGCGAGATAAAATACAAAAAGACCGATAAAAACCAATGCCTGTAAAGTGGGAATAACGGTAAATAAAGGTATGTTTTTAAAAAAAGAAGTAAGGCTCAGTCCATAAATATCTATGGCAAAAAGTACTATTGCCATAACAGACTGCTGAGTTATTATTGCATTTATTTTATGGTCAACGCGTAAAATATTGTCTTTTGGGATTCGTTTTTCAAGTCTATGAAACAGCATCCGGGTAAAATATGCAAAGACGATAATCAAGCCAAGAAACAGCAAAGAAGTTTCAATGGGAGAGAAGTTCGGTTCATCAGGGGGCAGGTATGTGGCATATATTAAAAGAACTATTATAAAATATATGAAGTTAACAAACACCGGTTATTCCGCTCCCCTTTGTCGGACGGGTGTTCAAGACAGAATACAACTAAAGCGAAAGTCTTTTCGCTCCACTTAAACTTGACACCAACCCATCAGTATTATACCTAAGTGCTCTAATTCGTTAATTCGATGACGCATTTTTTTATATTGTTTCACCGCCCGCTTCGCTCAAGACGCAAAGGAAAAATATTATTTTTTTTCTGCTGAGAGGGCAGAAAAAAAATGATCTCCATCGCTTCGCGATAGTTAAGAATGCCGGAAGATCGAATATTCTTCAACATTCGTTTGTACGCCGCAAGGCTTGTGCTTGAGTTTATTTTAAAAAACAAAAAAATCTTTAAGCTCTGCGTTCTCTGCGGTGATTATAAACTATCCAATTTTAATACGTTACCGTATTTAAGAATACATGTACTAAGTTGAGCAAGTTTGTTTCTAACATAAGGAGGATCTAAATGAAACAGAGAAAAAAGTTTTCAACTTTTTGTGTAATTTTCTTTTGTGTAGTTGCTTTGTTCCTATGTGGTAATGGCTTAGGCATCTGCCAGGGATGGACCGACCTGACAATACGCCTTCTTCCGGATTCTTCTTTTGCAATTGTTGAATCAGGCGAGGCGGGAAAGAGGCTGCGCCACTGCCCCCATCACGATTTGAACGGTAATCTCGATGAAGAGCAATTGATATACGTGCTTGGAACCCTGGAGAGGGAAACGTGGCTTGATCTAAAGAGCAGTAATGCTGCAAAAAAGCATCTGAAGAATCACTACGACAAGTTCATAGCAAAGATCATGAAAAAGGGATTACAGGGAACTGTTGACATCAACAGGGCAGGGCTCACCGAACTTGTAATTCTTCCAAATATCGGGCCGGTAATTGCTGTAAAGATCGTGGAATATAGAAACATGCATGGCCTGTTTGAATCCATTGAAGATATAAAAAAAGTGGAAGGGATCGGCAGCGGCACTTTTAACGCTGTTCGACATTATATAAGCACTCATTAAGAGACCTTTGAAAAATGTTCGATTTTGTTCAAGTTCAAGGAATACGAAAATTTTAAATGCAGGAATACATTGAGTATTTCGAGGCTTAAAATTTGAGTCTGACGCCGAAATTGGGCAAAAGGGGGCGTTTTGCAAAGGTCTCATAAAAAGAATCGGAACAGAATATATACCTCGGAAGGTTACAACGAATGGCATCTATAAAAAACTTGTATTTTGTAGCTTGATTTTAGCTGCGCTGCTTGATAAGATTTCTACATACTGAAATCTTTTATAAAAACATCAAAAAATATCATGCATGAAAGAAACTTATATATAGACCGGATTACTCCGTTGATCAACACGCCGGTTATCAAGGTTATAACAGGAATGCGGCGCGTAGGTAAGAGCTGTCTCTTGAAACTGGTCATTGAAAGACTGCGGTCGGGAAATATAAAAGAGCAGCAAATAGTCTATATCAATAAAGAATCCCTGGATTTTGATTTTATCCGGAATTATCAGGACTTGCATGCTTATGTCAAAAAGTGCTTTGCGGACGTAAAGGGTCTGAAATACCTTTTTGTTGATGAAATCCAGGAAATTGAAAAATGGGAAAAAGCGATCACCTCTTTTTTTTCTGATGCTGATATCGACATTTTCATAACCGGATCTAACGCCCACCTGCTATCGTCTGAAATAGCCACCCTGATATCCGGGCGCTACGTTGAGATACCGGTTTACTCCCTCAGCTTTGAGGAATTTCTGCTTTTCAGGGGCATTGAAAAACCGGATACAAGCAGAGAATTTGCTACATTTTTAAGATACGGGGGGTTACCAGCCATTCATCATTTCGATCTGGAGGAAGAAGTCGTCTATCAATACATCAGCGCACTGTACGATACCATCCTCTTAAAAGACGTGGTCAAAAGAAATAATGTCCGCAATATTCATCTACTGGAAAATGTCAGCCGGTATTTGTTTGATAATATCGGGAACATATTTTCCGCCAAGAGGGTCGCTGACTATGTCAAGTCTCAAAGAATGAGCGTCGGCGTAGAAACAGTCCAGAACTACATTGCGTATTTGCTGTCAACCTTCGCTGTTTATAAGGTTTCCAGGTACGATATCAAGGGGAAGCGATTGCTTGAACTGCACGAAAAATATTACCTTGGCGATATCGGCATACGTCATGCGATTTTGGGCTTTCGAGAAGGGGATATTTCCGGTCTGCTTGAAAATCTGGTTTTTCTGGAATTAAAGCGAAGGGGCTACAAGGTTTTTATCGGCCAATTCGGTAAACAGGAAATCGACTTTATTGCCGAAAAAAAGAACCGGAAGATTTATATACAGGTTGCGTATCTGCTGGCGACGCCGGAAACCATAAAACGGGAATTTTCCGTTTTATTGCGCATAGACGACAACTATCCCAAGTATGTGCTCAGCATGGATACTGTTTTTGGTAATGATGTCAAAGGAATACAAAGGATAAACCTTGTTGACTTCCTTCTCGGACATGACAGAGCCGACAGCCTGTAAGGCCGATTGGACTGTCGTTGGAATCTTTATCCTGACAAAGCAATATGATAGCTTGAGTTCGATATTATATAAGCACTCATTAAAAGGATCGGGGCAGAATTCCCAGCGCATTCTTAAGATCGTCAATTGCTGTTTCTTTAAGGATAAAGACCAGTTCGTCATCCTTATGAATTTCGACATCACCCTTGGGAATAATGAAGTCCTTTTGGCGATAGATGGCAAAAAGCAAGGCATCTTTAGGGAAAGCAAGATCTACAATCTTTTTTCTGTGAAGGGTTTCACTGGCTGAAAAATGATAGAATCGCGCTTTTCTGGGCACCATATTAACGAGTTCCAGCAGATTCAGCCCCCGCGTAAGGTAACTGGCCTGCACGCTGGCAGTTACTGACGGCGTGATGATATTGTCAAATCCCAGCTTTTTGCTGATCGGGATAAAGTCAGGCCTGCTTATCTTAATCAGGGTTTTGATATCGGCGAATGTTCTGGCCATTAATCCAATGATGATATTGTTTTGATCATTACCCGTTAGAGCTATTATGACGTCTGCTTCATCTACCTGGGCCTTCTTCAGTGTTTCCGGGTCTGAACCATCGCCATTTATTACTGTACAATCGAGTTCGTCTGCCAGCATCTCGGCTATATCCTTATCCTTTTCAATAAGGATTACCTCATCCTTCCATTTAATAAGGCGTTTTACCACCATAATACCTATGTTGCCGGCGCCAATAACAATTGCCCTCATTACATCCTCCGTTTCACCCAGGTGTGGGGATAGATAAGAATAAGAAAAGGAAATATTTCGAGCCGCCCCATCCACATATCAAAGAAAAGAATCATTTTCAAATGTTCGGAAAGATCCGGGCCGCAGATGCCCGTGGAAAGACCTACTGTTCCGGTAGCTGAAACCACCTCAAAAAGCGAATCCAGAAAATTATAACCGGCCGCTACAAAGAAGGTCACTGAGATCAATACTGTTAAGAAAAATAAAGTGATGGATACAATAGCTGCTTCAATATCTTCACGGCTTAAAGCAATATTATTGACCCGCAAATGCGTAATCACTTCTTTGGGCTGAAGAATACGGATAACCAGGATATGTAAAAGCTTTATAAATATAAGCAGCCGATAGATTTTTATCCCCCCGGCTGTTGAGCCGATAGAACCGCCTATAAACATGGAAAATATAGCTGAAAGCTTTGAAAGCGCCGGGGCTTGAGCAAAATCCATGGTAGAGAATCCGCTCGTAGATTGGGCTGACACGGTCTGAAAAAAGGATTTATAGATTGCTTCTTTCCACGAACAGGTTTCAATCATGCCCAGGAAAAAAATAAACATAAGAACTGCAATGCAAAGGATAAGGACGCGCCACTGTGTGTCCTTGAATACGTTCAAATGGACTTTATTGAGCGGATGAAACATGTTTAGATTGGTGGCACCAATGACCATAAATAGAGAACAAAAGATTATGGCCGCAAACGAAAAGGCAGCAAAGCTTTGTTTTTCAGTACCAAATCCGCCCGTAGATATGGTTGCCATTGCCTGACAGATCGCCTGAAATAAATCCATCCCACTCAAATAAAAAGCCAGCATACAGGCAGCCGTAATAATGGCGTAGGCCCGCCATAGTATCTTTGTTGCCTTGATGGCGCTGGGAGAAACTTTGGTTTCCCCTATGGATACTGTAAATAGCCGATAAGCCGTTGTCCCCGGCCCTATCAGTACTGAAATAGTCAATACTACAATGCTGAGGCCGCCGATCCACTGCACGAATGATCGAGTAAAGAGCGTGGTTCGTGACAAACTCTCTATGGGCAGAGTGCTGAGTCCGGTGGTTGTAGCAGCGGACATAGCTTCAAACAAGGCATCCAGGAAGGGAAGACCGTCAAACGTCCAGACCGTGGCCATTATTAAGGATAGAATAAAATAGATAAAACTGGCTAATACCAGTGCTTCTTTAATGTCCAGGTCAACTTCGGGAAGTTTTTTATCCCCGAAATAGCCAATGATAAATATAAAAGGGGTTACTATGATGTATATAACGGTTAGAGAGAATTCCTGATAGATAATGGAAACAGCTATCGGCGCCAGTTGCAGGACTGCAAGGATAATCAGTATCTTGCTCAGATACTTGGCCACTGCCTGGTACCTTATGGGTCTGATTAAAAAATCGCGCATTAATCACCAGGTTGTTGGGTTCGCGGTTCACAGTTCACAGTTTTCCAATGAACTATGCAATGAGTGAAGCATGGCAACTACTCAGGGGTTTAGGTAGAAGGTAGAAGGCTGAAGGTAGAAGGCTTTTAGGGAAAAGACTCCCATAAGCCAATATGTTATTAAAGCGGCCAGAAATTTTGTCCTAAACATAGAAAATAACGTTCAGAAATTATCTGTTTCCTTCAGCCTATAGCCTATAGCCTATAGCCTTCAGCCTAAACGCCTGAGTAGTTACTTTATGTTTTGATCAACCGTTAACTGTGAACTGTTAACCGTGAACCCGAGTAGTTGCAATATATCTTTCTTTTTCGCTGTAAATACAGCCGCAGTATTGCTGGCGATACAATTCAAGGCGTTTAGATTCTTCTATTCCTTCCTTCCAGCCAGAACGAAAATCCTGGTAGTAAAATGGAATGCCAACGGATTTTCCAATAGATTCTCCTATTGATTTTATTATATTATGCTTCTGGAATTTGCTGTACAAAAGAGTAGAGGAGAAACAATCAAACTTTCCATGTTTTGCTGTCAGAGCTGTTGACCTCAGCCGGTCGTGATAGCAGTATAAACAGCGATTTGATTCTCTGAAAACCGTGTTTTGAAGAAAACCTTCCAGATCATAGCCTTCCTGATAAATGACCTTTAGATTAATAATATTTGCATAATGTTCAAGGTTTTCCTGCCTTTTTAGACACTCAGTGTAAGGATGTATATTATGTCTGTAAAAAAAACCCATTACATTATAGCCATCGTTGCGTAGAGTTTTTACGGGGTATATTGAACATGGTGCGCAGCATATGTGCAGCAGAATTTTCAATTTCTTTCTCCAAAAATCGCAGTTCCAATGCGGACAAGGGTTGCTCCTTCCTTTATTGCGACTTCAAAATCACCTGTCATACCCATGGATAATTCCTGCATTTTGACATTTTTTATTGCTTCATTCCTGATTTTATCTCGCAGCTCCCTCAGAGTTGAAAAATATGGCATGGCTTTTTCAGGATTATTGAAAAAGGGCGGCATTGTCATAAGGCCTTTTATGGATAGATTTTCAAATAAACTAATCTCTTTTATCAGCTTTTGCGCATCCTCTTCATGAACACCTGATTTTGTTGATTCCATACTTATATTTACCTGGATCAGAATTTTTTGGATTTTGTTTATTTTTTTTGCCTGTTTATTTAATTCTTTAGCAAGTTTTAATGAATCTACAGTGTGAATCATATCAAAAAGTTTGACAGCGTATTTTGCTTTGTTACTCTGAAGGTGTCCTATAAAATGCCATGAAACAGGATAAGATGACAGCGCATTGATTTTATCTCCGGCTTCCTGAATATAATTTTCTCCAAGAATATCAGCGCCTGCTTTTATTGCTTCTCTGACCGTGTCTTTCGGCATGGTTTTACTCACAGCCACAAGGCGAACAGTATCAGGATCTCTGCCGCAATCAATGGCTGCCTTTTTGATACGTTCTTTAACATTACTTAGTCTTTTTTTAAGAGCTTCAGATTCCATAATTTCTATTTTAGCGCTTTTAAATATTATTTTTTTGGACAGGATTTACAAGATATTCAGGATTTAAATTATCGAAACTTTTCCTGTTAATCCAAATCTAAATCCTTATACCTTGATACACACCTTATTCATGTTGTGATTATGTTTTATGATTTACTGGCTAACTGCAATGAGAGTTGGCTTTGTTTGTGCATTTAAAATAAAATCTTGTTTATCCTGTTATCCTGTCAGATTTTTTTTCAAAAGGCTAAATTGTTACCATGGTTTCTCTATTTATTAGCCCTATTACACCTTCTTTTATAAGGAATTCTATGACTTCGCAAACAGGAAGACCTACTACATTTGTATAGGAGCCATTTATCCTTTTTACAAGAAAGGTGCCAAGTCCCTGAATGGCATATGCACCTGCTTTGTCAAAGGGCTCGTCCGTATTAATGTACCATTCTATTTCATCATCAGTCAGGTTCTTGAAAAGCACTTCAGTTATTATGGTTTCTGAAAAAAATCTATTCCTGGCTTTACAACATATTGAGTAACCTGTAAGAACTTGATGTATCTTCCCGCTGAGTTGCTTCAACATAGCACGGGCTTCGGTTTTTGAAGATGGTTTGCCAAGTATAATACTGTCTATCAGGACAATGGTATCAGCTCCGATAACCCAGCTTTCAGGATATTTTTTTGATATGTCATTTGCCTTTGCTTCAGCCAGAGTTTTTACATAAATTCCAGGTTGTGATATGGGAATAGCGTTTTCATCGATACTGCTGGGAATAACGGTGAAAGAAAGACCCGCCTGCTTTAACAGATACTTTCGTCTGGGTGATTTGGAAGCAAGAATTATAAATTGACTATTTGATGGATTTTGCATACTGAATAATTATCAGATGCCATATGGTTTGACAAGGGGTAAGGATCATATTCAGAAATTTACAAACTCATTTTTATTCCTTCTTGCATTTTTTCTGGCTTTCAATTATTAAGCTAATCGCTGTTTGTAATCGAAATATACGCAAAACCTGTGCCTGGGTGGCGGAATTGGTAGACGCAAGGGACTTAAAATCCCTCGGAGCTAAGTCTCTGTACGAGTTCGATTCTCGTCCCAGGCACCAAAAAAACAGGCGCTTATAAAAAACGATATAAGTGCCTTTTTTATTTCCGGTTTTTTCTTTTCGTGTGTACTTTTTTAAACAAAACATATATTGTGAAAATTTTATAAAGTGTGTATTAAGAATTAAATTAGCGCACCTTCGGTGCGAACATAAGTGCCTAAAGTGAGCTAAAGTATATTAAAGTGCCTAAAGTTAAGGAATGCGCCTTCGGCGTTGCCAATTTTAATTTTTTTACCATACAACTTTGTTCACTTTATTTCCGGCTGAAGTTATAATCAAGCACTGAAAATATATAGCACGCCGAAGGCGTACAACAACTTTAGGCACTTTAGCTCACTTTAGACACTTTTTACTCATTTATCTTATGTTGCCGAATTCATTAGACAAAAAATAGGAAATTCCTATACTATGAACTTAAATTTCTGATTACTATAAGCCACCATGCAAATTCAGGAGGAGGAAATGAGAAAAAATTATCAGAAAAAATCTTTTGGAACTTGCGGAAAAATATTGCTGGTAAGTTTTGCAATATTGTTTGTGGCCGCTGCTGTACAGGCGGAATCATATCAAACGCTTTATCCATGTCTTATTGATCTTTCAGGATGGACGGGCGGCGAGCCGACAGGTATGAATATGAATATGTCCGGCATGGTTATGATTAATTCTACACGTACCTACAGCAAGGGAAACAAAGAACTGACAGTCATAATTATGAAAGGCAATCAGGCTTTTGGAATGGCCGGTATGCAGGGCTCTGGAATGCACATGGAGACTCCTGAAGTTAAGGTGAACATCAAAACCATAAACGGCTTTCAGGTGCAGACAGTCTATGACAAAGAAGAGAATTCAGGGGCGGTTACTGTTTTTTTGACACATGAACAGGCCGGGGGCGCTTTTTTCACCTTGTCATATGCAGGGATTTCAGAGAAAGAGGCCCTTGTGCTGGCTAAAAAATTTGACTGGGAGAAAATAAAGAGCAAGATACAGTCATTAAGATAATGGAGTTTTATTATTAACCTCAAAAGAGGGTTGTAGTATGAACTTTAAAAAGTGGTTTTGGGATAGTTCCCTTAAAGGAAAAAATCTTCATTATAAGCTTAGTATAATATTTGGCCTCTTTTTTCTGTTCCCTGTACTGGGATTTCTTATATTTGGAATTAAATATAACTTAATGAATGACCAATATCTTTTGCTGTTTTTTCTGGGTGTTCTTATTTTTTCATTGTTAGGATATACCATACTAAAGAAGTTGTTTGAAGATATAACAGGGTTGTCCAAGGATATTTCTCGGAAAGGCATTGAACAATTTGGAGGAGAGTTGCAAACGGGCACGGATGAAATACGCAACATTGTTCAGTCTTTTAACGCGATCGAGAATCAATTCAGCAAAACTTTCCAGCAGCTTCAAAAGAAGTCTACTGAAATATCAGTACTAAAGGAGCTTTCCGAGCTTTGCTATGTTACATTTGATCCAACTGAAATTCTTTACATTACTCTGGAACGTTCCTTGACATTAACTGATTCAGACGTTGGTTCAGTCATGATTACAGATCGTGATCGCAACTCGTTTATTGTTAAGGCAACCATTGGAGCAGGGGAATACGTCAAGATAGATGACAGGATAGATTTTAATACAAGCATCGCCAAGTATGCTGTAATCAATAAATCGCCTATTGTGGTAGAAGATATTGAAAAGGATTCCCGGTTCGGAAGGACGAACCGTCCTCTATATTGCTCGAAATCCTTTGTTTGCATGCCGATCAAGACCAGCAAAGATGTTGTTGGAGTGCTTACAATTTCGCGTAGAAATGGTGATAGAATTTATTCACAAGACGATGTGGAGGTTCTAACGCCTCTTTTGAGTAATGCTGCTTTTACATACGAGAACCTCCGTCTTTTAAAGGATAATGAAAAGAGAGAGCTCATCATGAAGACAGTTGAGAAAATCTTCAAGATAATAAACTCAAGTTTCAGAGACAGCGAACTTTTACATGCTGTTTTGAATGAAATTCATGCCGTAGTTCCTTTTAATTTTGCCATGGTTATGACCTTGGTTGAAAACGGTTCTGATTATATTACGATTTTTGAGTTGCTGGCCAATGAGCAGACAAGCATTTCAAGGGGTACTCAATATTCCATTGAGCAGGGCAGTATAATTGACAGAGTGCTTAAACAGGAATCCATTCTGATTGTGGATGATACTGACGTACTTACCAGCGGCGAGTGTGCAAAGGAATTATTTGTAAACCAGGGAAGCAAATCATGCTGTCTCGCCCCCATGAAAATGAGAGGGGTCGTTAAAGGGATATTTGCGCTATCTTCAAGTCATGCAAAAGACTTTTATAATTCTCAGGAGCTGATTGAATGGGTGGCAGGCGTGCTTTCTATTTCCATAGAACGTAACAGGCTGTCCGAATCCGTTGTCAAACGCAACAAGGAGCTGGATTCAATAAAACAGATCGGAAGCGCCCTTGCTTCATCGACTTTTGATATGGACCAGGTCCTTAAATATACAATGGATATGATTCGGGAAGTTATGAACGTGGAAGCAGGCTCCCTTTTTCTTGTAGATGGAAACGAGCTTGAGTTTGCTGTTGCATTTAATATCGAACTTGATTTTCTGAAAGATCTGAAAGACCTGCGGCTTAAAATGGGGCAGGGAATTGCCGGTTATGTAGCGGCACAGGGAGAATCTATCATTATAAATAATGCACAAAAGTCACCGCATTTCTATCCTGAAATAGATAAGACTACAGGCTTTAAGACATTGTCGGCATTGTGTGTGCCGATGATTTCTCAGGGAAAGGTGATTGGGGTTCTTGAGGTGCTCAATAAAATAAAAGGCGATTTTAGCCACAACGATGAAGACCTCCTGAAGTCAATAGCATCATCGGTAAGTATTGCCATTGAAAATGCCCGTCTTTACAAGGAAACAGTTTCTATGGCCGAACATGAGCGCGGAATAAGGAGCATGTTTCAGAAATTTGTACCCAAGGAAATAGTTGATAAGATTGTCTATGGCACGGAAACAGGTGGGGAAATGCTTGAGGAGGTAAAGACTCTTACCCTGCTGAATATTGATATCAGGGGATTTTCAGTGCTTTCAAGAAAAATCGGCCCTCAAAAAACGGTACCCCTGCTTAATTATTTCTTTTCCGCTATGGGAGGCATAGTGTTCAAACATCACGGTATTGTTGACAAATATCTGGGTGATGGGCTGCTGGCGCTTTTTGGAGCGCCTGTTTCAAGCATAATGGACGCGGATAATGCTGCGCAGGCGGCGCTTGAAATGAAGAACTCGGTTGCAACTTTAAATGAGTATTATGCCAGGGAATTTGGAGTTTCCTTAAGTATAGGTATAAGTATTCATACAGGCGAAGTTGTTGTAGGTGGCTTTGGCTTTGAGATGAAAATGGATTATACGGTTATCGGCGATCCTGTAAATGATGTGTTTAAGCTTCAGGAGCTTACCAAATCCATTCCCAACAGTATTTTAATCAGTGAGAAAACCTGCCATTCCGCACGGTCACGCCTGGAACTGCGTGATGTTGATGTCAAACTCAGGGATATAAAAATATACGAACTGTTGGGCTATAACTAAATTGAGCGATTTTTTACTCGATCTGCGCCGATCTCTTGCGCATAAAGGCTTCGCAAAAATCCTCGACATATCCGCGGGTATGCCTGCGGTTTTTGCAAATCCTTCTGCATCAAGATTTCAGCACACATCTTCGCAAAAAATCGCTCAACTTAGTTATAAAGAGGATTAGATAGGTGATTAAGCTCTGTGGAACAATTTTAAAATTGATTGTTTTCCTTATGGTTGTCGCTGTAACTTTCTCACCAGTCTGGGCAAAGCAGGTAACCGACCAGTTGGGGCGCCAGGTTATCCTGTCTGATGATCCGCAGCGTGTGGTTTCCCTGGCTCCGAGCATTACTGAGATAATTTTCGCTCTTGGACAGGAACACCGCCTGAAGGGGGCGACTCGTTTCAGCGACTTTCCTCCTGAGGCAAACAGTCTTCCCAAAGTTGGTTCTTACGTTCAACTTGATCTTGAAAGAATTGTAGCTTTAAAACCAGATCTGTGTATCGCGATAAAAGATGGAAATCCAAGGCAAACAGTTGTGCGCCTGGAGTCTTTGGAGGTTCCGGTTTATGTTGTTGATCCAAGGAATCTGGAAGCAGTGACAAAAACGATTATTGAAATAGGTGATTTGCTTAATGCCGCAGAAAATGCAGAAAACCTGGTCAATAACATTCGTTTGCGTATTAACAGGGTAAAGTCAGCGGTAGAAAAAATTTCTCATCGTCCCTGTGTGTTTTTTCAGATTGGCATTTCACCTATAGTTTCTGTGGGAACAAATACATTTATACACGAGCTGATAGTTCTTGCAGGAGGTGATAATCTTACTAAAGGTCCCATCCCATATCCCAGGTTCAGCCGGGAACAGGTTCTATCTCTTGCTCCTGAGGTCTTCATTATAACTTCCATGGCAAGGGGCGAGGTGTTTGAGCGCGTAAAGATCGAGTGGAGCAGATGGTCTGAAATGCCCGCCATAAAAAACCGGCGTATTTTTCTCGTGGATTCTAATCTTTTTGACCGTCCCACTCCCCGCCTGGTGGATGGTCTTGAAGTGCTTGGGCGGCTGATTCATCCTGAACTACTTGAGGAATAGCAGTGATTTCTGATAAACCGTTTCTTTTGAAACGTCTTTTTGCAGTTTCTTTCCTGTTGATACTTCTCCTTATTGTAACAATGCTTCTGGGAATTTCAATTGGTTCCACCGGAAACGAGTTAAAGACTATTTTTCATTTGTTGTCAGGGGAAAGAGCTGTAGATCCAATGAGAGAAGCCATAATCTGGGAAATCCGATTTCCCCGCGTGATTCTGGCTGCTCTGGTTGGGGCTACTCTTTCCCTTGGGGGACTTGTCTTCCAGGTTTTACTCCGCAATCCTCTTGCCGAGCCATACATTCTGGGAGTTTCAGGGGGTTCGGCAGTAGGCGCCATAATCGGCATCCTGATGGGTTTGTCCCGCTTCCCCGGCGTTGGATTTACTGCATTTGCCGGAAGCGTTGCCACGCTCTTGCTTATTGTTCTGATGTCTTCGGGTCAATCAATTCTTAAAAAGGATTCACTCCTTTTATCAGGAGTGATGATAAATGCTTTTTGCTCAGCAATAATTATGTTTCTTATTTCCATGACTCAGGACGCAAGGCTTCACAATATTATTTTCTGGCTTATGGGCGATCTTTCCATGTCTGATACCAGACAGGTAGTAATACTTGCCGCAACACTTTTTCCCTGTTTTTTGCTTCTTTTCCTGCTTTCTCATTCTATGAATTTGCTTCTTATGGGGCAGGAAATGGCCCAGACAATGGGAGTAAATATAAAGTTAGTGACAATGACTCTCCTCGTTGTTACTTCATTTATGGTGAGCGCTACTGTAAGCCATTGCGGCCTTCTGGGGTTTGTCGGGCTGGTCATACCCCATGGTTTTCGTCTTGTTCTGGGGCCCGATAACCGTGTGCTTGTTCCGTCATGCGTGCTTGGCGGAGGAGCTTATATGATTTTATGTGATTTACTGGCAAGAGTTCTTCCCGATCAAGGAGAGATTCCTGTGGGTGTGATCACCGCCATGATAGGAGCGCCTATTTTTATTTTTCTGTTAAAAAGATCCAGACAATAAATATGGCAGTTGATATAAAGAATATAAGTTATTATTACGGGGACAACCCTGTTTTAAAAAATCTTTCCTTTAGTGTTTGCGAGGGTGATTTTTTTATCATAATCGGCCCCAATGGGTCGGGCAAGACCACTTTGATGAATGCGGTTTCGGGAATCCTGAATTGTCAAGAGGGCAGGGTGGAGATTTTTGGTCGTTCCATACAAAGCTACAACCGGAAGGATTTGGCAAAGATAATTGCCTTTGTCCCGCAGATGTTTCCGGCTGATTTTCCTTTTTCCGTAACTGAGATGGTTCTTATGGGGCGTTCGCCCCATCTTGGAATGTTTGGGCTGGAAAAGGAAGAGGATATTAAACTTGCAAAACAGGCTATGAATTTTACCGAAGTTGAGCATCTTGCGCATCGAAAGCTGAACCAGCTTAGCGGGGGAGAACGGCAGCGGGTTTTTATAGCAAGAGCCATCTGTCAGGAACCGCAGGTTATACTTCTGGATGAGCCTACCGCATCACTGGATCTTGCCCATCAGGTAAAGGTGATGGATTTGATGGACAGGTTGAAGCGGGAAAAAGGAATTACCATTATTATGGTATCTCATGATTTGAATCTTGCTGCAATGTATGGAGACCGGCTGCTTTTGCTGAACAGGGGGCAGGCGGTCAGTCTTGGCCTGCCGCAGGAAGTGCTTACCTTGCACAGGCTGGAGGCAACCTACGGATGCAGGTTGCTGGTTGATGAGAGTCCGCTGGGGAAATTTCCACGTGTCACGCTGGTGCCTCAAAAGATTGAAGATTGAAAATTGTTGCAGGGATTAGGGGACAGGGTGTCAGGGGGCAGCGATCAGGTGTCAGAGGTCAGGAATCAGGGATAAAAGTGTGAAAGAAATAGTATTAGTAATCGGCGGATGCAGGAGCGGTAAGAGCAGATATGCCCTAAAACTGGCGAAACAGGTTCCAGGAGACAGAAGGCTTTTTATTGCGACTTGTGTTCCAAAAGATAAAGAAATGGAAATGCGTGTTGCACGCCACAAGGATGAAAGAGGCAAAGGCTGGTCAACCATAGAAGTCCCAATCCGTCTGCCGGAAGCAATAATCGAGTACAGCCGAAAAAGTGATTTAATACTTGTAGATTGCCTGACACTCTGGATCAGCAATCTTATCCTGGATAATAATGACCTGGATATATCTGAAGCAGCTCTGCGCCTGACCAGGTCACTTAAAGACGCACAGTGCCCGGTTATCATGGTGTCAAATGAAGTTGGAACAGGCATAGTCCCGGAAAACAGGCTTGCCAGACTATTCAGGGATGCAGCGGGGATTGTTAACCAGAATGTCGCGGCATGTTCCGACAGGGTAATCTGGATGGTGGCCGGGATTCCTGTCCCGATAAAAGAAAATGTATAAAAGTAATTTATGAAAAAGGTAAAAGTTCACCACGGAACAACACGGAGTTTCACTGAAAATTATAAACAATGAGTAATTTACTATATGAAAATTTGAGCTATAAAATCATAGGTGCAGCACGGGAAGTATACAAAGAACTTGGTCCTGGTTATCTTGAATCAGTTTACGAAGATGCATTGTGTTACGAGCTGGATTTATTAAGCATAGAGTACCAAAGACAAATAGAATTAGAATTAGATGTTCATTATAAGAATATTAAATTTGAACGTAGATTCCGAGCCGATCTCCTGGTAGAAAAAAAGATTCTTGTAGAAAACAAGGCCCTAAAAAAGATAACAAATCAGGATGAAGCTCAGTTGATCAATTAGGCTACCAACGTAAGGCGGGACAGCCCGCCAGCCAGTAGGGGCGGGTTTGAAACCCGCCTCTACTCTTGATTGCGGAATTGCTATAGGGACAAAATGGCGGAAAGTGTCCCGCTTTATGTTGGTAGCCATCAATTATCTTAAAATAACTCGATTGAGAGTGGGGTTATTGTTTAATTTTGGTGCAGAGAAGTTTGCAATGTTGAGAAGAATATTTTGATAATTCAGTGTAATTCCGTGAAAATTCGTGGTGAACTATTATTGAAAAAGCTGATTTCAGCAATACAATTTTTAACCATACTGCCTGTTGGCAAGCCAAAAATATTTGACGCCAAAGGAATGATCCCGTTTTTTCCGGTGGTAGGTATTATTTTGGGACTGATGGTTGCAATTTTTGACAGCCTGGCTTTAATGCTGTGGCCAAAGCAGGTTGTTGCGGTTCTGGATGTTATATTTCTTGTTGTTTTAACCGGTTCATTTCATCTGGATGGTTTGGGTGATACTGCGGACGGTCTCTTTGGGCACAGACCTAAAGAAAAGGCGCTCGCCATCATGAAAGACAGCAGGATCGGAGTAATGGGGCTTGTTGCAATTGTCTGCGGATTGGCCATTAAATGGGGCGGCATTATGGGGCTTGATGCTCACCGAAGTCTTCTGCTTATAATTATACCGGCCTATGCAAGGGCAGGTATGATTTTTGGAATAAAGTTTCTTAAATACGGAAGGCCTGAAGGCGGAACAGGTCATGCTTTTTTCGGAGAAACTCTGAAGCTTTCCGCTTTTTGGGGATCACTTATTCCCTTATCGATTTCGATTTTTTTAGGATGGACAGGGTTGTGGCTCAACCTTATTTTTGTCATTATAACTGCATCCATTCTGCTTTATTACAAAAGACGTATCGGATGTATTACAGGTGATATGATGGGGGCTATGACCGAGGTTTTAGAATCAGCGTTATTTTTACTGGTTTCAATTTAGGTTCAATAGGAGTCTGGCAATGATTGACGGTCACGGCGGAAAGCTGAACCGTAAACCGTAAACCGTTATTTATTATGTATCCAAGTCTTTTAAAATCATACAAGCACGCATATCCATTCAAGCTTTGCACCACGTCTTATATATATCCTGATCACATTATTCCAAATGTAAAAATGCTGGCCCCTTATCTTGATGAAATTGAGCTTTTATTATTTGAAGGCAATCCCGACAGCCTGCCAACCAGTCAGGAAATCAATGAACTGGCACTATTGGCAAAACAGTTTGATTTGACATATAATGTTCATCTGCCCATAGACATATCGTTAACAGATATAGATCCCATTGCACGATCAAAGTCTGTAAATATAATCAAAAAAATATTTGACCTGACATATGTACTTGCGCCTTCAACCTATACCCTTCACCTTCCCTGTGGTAAAATCTCCTTTGATGGTGATGGCCTGAAAATTTGGCAGGATTTTGCGGCAGCCGGCATTGAAAAACTTATCGCCACAGGAATACAAAGCCAGGCGATTTCAATTGAAACTCTGGCGTATCCTTTTGAGTGGCTTGAAGAAATAATAAAGGCATTTAAACTTTCAGTCTGTATTGATATCGGGCACCTTTTGGTCAATGGATTTGATGTTAAAAAAATGTTCGATAAGCATTCAAGTAATACTTCAATAATTCATCTCCATGGTATTGAAAATAAACAAGATCATATTTCATTAAGCAAGCTGTCATTAGAGCAGATGGATCAAATTATCGGGATATTAAGAAGATATTATGGTGTTGTTTCTCTGGAGGTTTTTTCTTTTGAAAATTTAAATACGTCTTTAACATTTCTGGAAAAACACTGGAAAAATCCAGATAGCTAAATTATGATAACAGGCTTCTGAATGCCGCACACTTACAGTTTTTCCAGAGGGCTGATCACTTTGCCTTCCAGGTTTTTCAATACATGTAAATATATCATAGTGGTTTGAACGTTTTTATGCCCCAACTGTTCCTGAACGGTTCGAATATCATAGCCATCCTGGAGAAGATGGGTGGCAAAGCTGTGTCTTAGTGTATGAATGGTGGCTTTTTTGGGAATACCTGACTTTTTTAAGGCCTTGCTCATGGAGTTCTGCAGCGCGCGTGAGGTTATATGGTGCCTTCTTACTATCTTTTCCCGTGGATCAAGGCTTAAATTTTTTGATGGAAACACATACTGCCATGCCCACTCTTTTGAAGCATTGGGAAATTTTTTTGCTAATGCCATAGGCATATAAACAGAACCATTTCCAGCGGCCAGATCCAATTTATGAATTTTTTTTACTTCTTGAAGGTGGTTTTTCAATTGCTGATACAGTGTTTCAGGCAAAGTTGTTACCCTGTCCTTATTTCCTTTACCGGAACGGACAATTAGCGATTTGTTTTCAAAATCAAGATCTTTTACACGAAGTCTGATACATTCTGTTATGCGGAGACCACAACCATAAATCAGTTTTACATGAAGTAGATATTGTTCAGGATAATGCTTAAAAAGCTTCTTTATCTCTTTCCTGCTGAAAACAATCGGAATTCTACCACTTTTTTTTGCCCGAATGACATTGTCACTTACATCAAACTCTTTTTCAAGAACGTATCTGAATAAAAACAGTAAAGCATTAAATGCCTGGTTTTGGGTGGATGAACTTACGTTTCCTTCCACAGCCAGATGAACAAGGAATTTTTTCACATGAGAAGACTGAATAGTTATCGGAGGAGCATTATTACAGAAGACAACAAAACGCCTGATCCATGATCTGTAAGTTTTTTCCGTGCTATATGCAAGGTGTTGAAAACGAATTTCATTGATAAATTTTGAAAAAGCATCCTTCCATGTCGCAGGATTTTTTACAGGTTTACCAGAAGATTCATTCTCCGGGTTTTCACTAAAATCAATAGTCAGGCGCATAAAGTCTTCCAGAAAAAATTTTATAGACCTGTAAGCCTGTCTGGTCTGCCAGTCTTCTTTACCATCTGATTCCAGTTTATCAAGAAACGCTTTAATATTATCATATTTAACCGCTTTCAAATTCTTTTGATAAAATGATAAGAATTTATTTACCCATACTTGATAAAATATGATATTTTTATTAGGTATATTTTTATCATTGATAAGAAATTCTTTAAAACTGTTTGAATTATTTTTTTTCATAAGATTTTTTCTATCAAATAAATACTTATACGAATCAATTTTT